>OLNR01001083.1_pt1 | contig 17335 bp, 15 predicted proteins | sample 1672231 | NCBI WGS metagenome assembly OLNR01 (sample SAMEA3136662, study PRJEB25190) | human gut metagenome
TAAGACCCGCTTATCGAAATACAGGCGCAAAGAAAAAAGGCTGAATGCTGAATATTTTTTGCACCGGAATTGGAGGATGAGGGAATGGAATTTATGGATGGAATCTGTAAGAATAGAGAATGTGCCTGGGATGTGCTTCTTTCTGAGAGCATGAAAGACCAGGAAGCAACAGTGGAAGGTGCAATACACAGCATCCGTAATATGGGTGACGTGGCATTTGTGATACTTCGAAAAAAAGAAGGGCTTTTTCAGACCGTATATGAAAACGACAAGACAAATGTTTCCATTCATGATCTGAAGGAGGCAATGTGTGTGCGCCTCACAGGAACTCTTCATGAGGAAGAAAGAGCGCCTCACGGAAGAGAACTCCGCATCAGCCATGTGGAGATCCTTTCCTCACCTGCAGAGCCTCTTCCGCTGGCCATCGACAAATGGAAGCTGAACACTTCCCTGGAGGCAAAGCTGAATTATCGTCCTATCGCCCTGCGTAATGTGCAGGAGCGTGCAAAATTCAAGATCCAGGAGGCTCTGGTGCGGGCATTTCGTGATTACCTCTATGAGAAGGGGTTCACCGAGATCCACACACCGAAGATCGGAGCCAGAGGTGCAGAGGGTGGTGCAAACCTGTTCAAGCTGAGTTATTTCCATAAACCGGCAGTTCTGGCACAGAGCCCGCAGTTTTATAAACAGATGATGGTAGGTGTTTTTGACCGTGTATTTGAGACCGGCCCTGTATTCCGTGCAGAGAAGCATAACACAAAACGTCATCTGAATGAATATACAAGCCTTGATTTTGAGATGGGCTATATCAACGGATTTGAGGATATCATGGAGATGGAAACCGGATTTCTCCAGTATGCGGTAGAACTTCTTAAGAAAGACTACGCTCATGAGCTTTCCATTCTGAAGGTGGAGCTTCCGAAGGTGGACAAGATCCCGGCAGTACGTTTTGACAAGGCCAAAGAGCTGGTAGCTGAAAAATATAATCGTAAGATCCGCAACCCATATGATCTGGAGCCGGAGGAAGAAGCGCTGATTGGAAGATATTTCAAAGAAGAATATGATGCTGATTTTGTTTTCGTCACACATTATCCGTCTAAGAAGCGTCCGTTCTACGCAATGGATGATCCGTCAGATGAGAAATTCACATTAAGCTTTGACCTTCTGTTCAAGGGACTTGAGGTAACTACAGGCGGACAGCGTATCCATGATTATCAGATGCTGAAGGATAAGATCGCAGCCCGTGGTATGGATGAAGAGGGTATGGAGCAGTACCTGGATACCTTCAAGCATGGAATGCCGCCTCACGGAGGACTTGGAATCGGACTGGAACGTCTTACCATGCAGATCCTCGGAGAAGAAAACGTTCGTGAGACCTGTCTGTTCCCACGTGATATGAACAGACTTGAGCCGTAATAAGGAGAAAAAAGATGGCAAAGATAATCGATGATGAAACAATGGAAAATGTCTGCATCCTTGCAAAGCTTTCTCTGACAGAGGATGAAAAGGAAAAAGCAAAAGAGGACATGCAGAAGATGCTGGACTATGTAGACAAGCTGGATGAACTTGACACTTCTTCCGTAGAGCCCATGTCCCATATTTTTGAGGACGAAAACGTATTCCGTGAGGATGTTGTGACAAACGGAGACAATCATGAGGCAATGCTTGCCAATGCACCGAAGCAGAAAGAAAACCAGTATCAGGTTCCGAAAACAATTGGATAAGACAGGAGACAGGACATGGATTTGGGAAAATTAACCGCATTACAGCTTGCGGAAAAGATCAAGCAGCATCAGATAAGCGTCCTGGACGGTGTGAAATACGTATTTGATCAGATCGAAGCAAAAGAGGACAAGGTCCACGCTTATCTTGATACTTACAAAAAAGAAGCCTATGCAAGAGCAAAAGAGGTACAGAAGGGCATTGAGGATGGAACCTATACAGGACCTCTTGCCGGTGTACCTATTGCAATTAAGGATAATATCTGCATTAAGGGAAAAACAACTACCTGTGCATCGAAGATCCTTGAGAATTTTGTGCCGCAGTACAATGCCGAGGTTATTGACCGTCTGGAACAGGCAGGTCTTGTGATCATCGGAAAGACAAACATGGATGAGTTCGCCATGGGAAGTACCACAGAGACATCCGCTTACGGCGTCACCAGAAACCCGTGGGATCTGGAGCATGTTCCGGGCGGCTCCTCCGGCGGCTCCTGTGCGGCAGTGGCAGCAGGGGAAACTTACCTGGCACTTGGCTCCGATACCGGCGGTTCCATCCGTCAGCCAAGTTCCTACTGCGGTGTTACCGGAATCAAACCGACCTACGGAACAGTATCCCGTTACGGACTGGTTGCCTATGCATCCTCTCTGGATCAGATCGGACCGGTAGGAAAGGATGTTGCGGACTGTGCGGCACTTCTTGAGATCATTGCCGGACACGATGCCAAGGACAGCACCTCCATGAAGAGAGAGGATCTTGATTTCTCCGCTTCTATGACGGATAAGATCGTGGGAATGAAATTCGGCGTGCCGAAGGAATATCTCTCAGAGGGACTGAACCCGGAGGTAAAAGAGGCCTTTATGAATACGCTGAAGAGCCTTACCGAGATGGGCGCAGTGGTAGAATTTTTCTCCATGAAGACAACAGAATATATGATCCCTGCCTACTACATCATTGCCAGCGCAGAGGCCAGCTCCAATCTGGAGCGCTTTGACGGTGTGAAGTACGGCTTCCGTGCAAAAGAGTACGAGGGACTTCATGATATGTACAAGAAGACAAGGACTGAAGGTTTCGGCGAGGAAGTAAAGCGCCGTATCATGCTTGGTTCCTTTGTGTTAAGCTCCGGTTACTACGATGCTTACTATCTGAAAGCACTTCGCACAAAAGCCCTTATCAAAAAGGAATTTGATCAGGCCTTTTCCAAATATGACGTTCTTCTTGCTCCGGCATCACCGTTTACGGCGCCGAAGCTTGGAGAGAGCTTGAAAGACCCGCTTGCCATGTATCTTGGCGATATTTATACGGTAGCAGTAAACCTGTGCGGACTTCCCGGAATCACAGTTCCATGCGGAAAAGACGCAGCAGGACTTCCGATCGGGATCCAGATGATCGGTGACTGCTTCAAAGAAAACAACCTGTTCCGCGCAGCACATGCATATGAGAAAAAACGCGGCGATTTCGGAACAGCAATGGAAGGGGGAGAAAAGGCATGAAACAGTATGAGACAGTCATAGGACTTGAGGTGCATGTGGAGCTTGCCACAAAAACAAAGATCTTCTGCGGTTGCTCCACAGAATTCGGAGGCGCACCAAATACACATACCTGCCCGGTCTGCACCGGTATGCCGGGCTCTCTTCCGGTCCTCAACAAAAAAGTGGTAGAGTTTGCCATCAAGGCAGGTCTTGCGGCAAACTGTCATATCCATCAGTACTGTAAGTTTGATCGTAAGAACTATTTTTACCCGGATAACCCCCAGAACTATCAGATCTCTCAGCTGTATCTGCCGATTTGCTATGACGGAGCTGTTGAGATCGAGACTTCCGCAGGCAAAAAGACTGTACGTATCCATGAGATGCATATGGAGGAGGATGCCGGTAAGCTGATCCATGATGAGTGGGAAGACTGCTCCCTGGTTGACTACAACCGAAGCGGGGTACCGCTGATCGAGATCGTATCCGAGCCGGATATGAGAAGCTCCGAGGAGGTTATCGCATATCTGGAAAAGCTCCGCTGCACCATGCAGTATCTTGGAGTTTCTGACTGTAAGCTCCAGGAGGGCTCCATGCGTGCCGATGTCAACCTTTCTGTCCGTGAGGTGGGAAGTGAGACCTTCGGAACAAGAACAGAGATGAAGAACCTGAACTCCTTCAAGGCCATTGCGAGAGCGATCGAAGGAGAGAGAGAACGTCAGATCGAGCTTCTGGAAGAAGGAAGAGCCGTTGTACAGGAGACAAGAAGATGGGACGATAACAAAGAGTCTTCCCATGCTATGCGTTCCAAGGAGGATGCAAAGGATTACCGTTACTTCCCGGACCCGGATCTTCCGCCGATCCACATTTCCGATGCATGGATCGAAGAGCTGCGTACTTCCATTCCGGAGCTTCGTGAAGCCAAGATGGAGCGTTATCAGAAGGAGTATGAGCTTCCGGCTTATGATGCAGGGATCCTGACCGAATCCAGACATCTGGCAGGACTTTTTGAGGAGACAGCAGTTCTTCTCGGAAACCCGAAAAAGGTGGCAAACTGGTTTATGGTGGAGGTTCTCCGCCTGACAAAGGACAAGGGCCTTGATCCGGAAAGGGTAAGCTTTACCCCGAAGCATCTGGCAGACCTTCTTTCCATGGTGGAGAAAAAAGAGGTCAGCGCACAGAATGCCAAGAAAGTATTTGAAAAAGTATTTGACGAGGATATTGATCCGGTTGTATATATAGAAGAGAATGGTCTTAAGATCGTAGAAGATACAGGCCTTCTCACCGAAACTGTGAAAAAGATCGTAGATGCAAACCCCGGACCGCTGGCAGAGCTTCTGGGCGGCAAGGATAAGGTTATGGGATTTTTTGTAGGACAGCTGATGAGAGAACTGAAAGGCAAGGCAAATCCTGACAGCGTCAGAAAAGCACTGGCAGAGGAAATTGAGAGAAGGAGATAAAATACTATGGTTACAGTAAATCAGAATTATTTAAAACTTTCGGGAAGCTATCTGTTTTCCAATATCGCAAAGAAGGTAAGCGCATATAAGGAGGCCAATCCGGAATTTAAGGATTCTGTGATCAGTCTTGGAATCGGTGATGTGACACAGCCTCTTGCACCGGCGATCATCGATGCCCTTCATAAATCCGTAGACGAGATGGCACACGCAGAAACCTTCCACGGATATGCTCCGGATCTCGGATATGAGTTCTTAAGAAGTGCCATTGCAAAAAATGATTATCAGTCCAGAGGCTGCGACATCAGCGCAGACGAGATCTTTGTTTCCGATGGAGCAAAAAGTGATTCCGGAAACATCCAGGAGATCTTCGGACTGGATAACAAGGTTGCAGTCTGCGACCCGGTTTATCCTGTATATGTAGATACCAACGTTATGGCCGGACGTACTGGTCTTTATAACAAAGAGCGTGAGAACTTTGACGGTGTGATCTACATGCCCTGCAAAGAGGAGAATGGTTTTCTTCCGGAAATCCCGGCAGATGAAGTTCCGGATCTGATCTATCTCTGCTTCCCGAACAACCCGACTGGTGGTGCCATCACAAAAGCTGCTCTTCAGGAGTGGGTTGACTACGCAAACAAAAACGGCTGCGTGATCATCTATGATGCAGCATATGAGGCATATATTTCTGAGGAAGATGTTCCACACAGCATTTATGAGTGCGAGGGTGCAAGAACCTGTGCCATCGAGCTTCGAAGCTTTTCCAAGAATGCAGGTTTCACAGGCGTTCGTCTTGGATTTACCGTAGTTCCGAAGGAACTGGTACGTGACGGCGTAGGGCTTCACAGCCTCTGGGCAAGACGTCACGGAACCAAGTTTAACGGTGCTCCGTATATCGTGCAGAGAGCAGGCGAGGCTGTTTACTCTCCGGAGGGAAAAGCACAGCTGAAAGAACAGATCGCTTACTACATGCGTAATGCAAAGACAATCCTCGACGGACTTTCCGCAGCAGGATTTTCCGTATCCGGTGGAAAAAATGCGCCATACATCTGGCTGAAAACACCGGATCAGATGACTTCCTGGGAGTTCTTCGACTATCTCCTTGAGAAAGCACACATCGTAGGAACACCAGGTTCAGGCTTTGGTGCACATGGTGAGGGATACTTCCGTCTGACTGCATTCGGAAGCTATGAGAATACACTGGAAGCGATTGAGAGAATTAAAAATCTGTAATATGAGTATAAATTGCGGAGCAGGTCTTTGGAAAAGAGCTGCTTCGTTTTTTTACCGAATCAAAGAAATATTCTGCTTCATTGCGAATATCCACTTGATCTGGATCAAAGAAGCTCCCGGCAGGGTTGCGAAAAGCAATAAGCAGTGGAAAAAAATATGTCTGTAAGTTAATTTGCGAAAATAACAATAAGGATTGCGAAAATTTATCATATCATTTATAATTGTACAGGAAGTAAGGCACAGGCCGCAGAAAGCCTGTGTTCATAAAATTTCACAAATTTACGCAATCACGAAAGGGGATTTTATCATGGGTATCAGAAGAGTAGAAAATATGTGCGGCGGTAAAGGCCATGTGATCATCAAAGACATTCTTGAGGGAGACGAGCTGAAGGGAAAATGCGGACTTTACGCACAGGTTACCATCGAAAAAGGATGTTCTCTGGGATACCATGAGCATCATGGCGAGACAGAAACCTACTATATCTTAAGCGGTGAAGGCGAGTACGACGATAACGGCGTGAAACGTCCGGTAAAGGCCGGCGACATCACCATCACACCAGATGGAAAAGGACACGGTCTTACCAATACAGGCGACACAGATCTTGTGTTTATGGCACTGATCATTTTTGACTGATCCATATAGAAGAAAACAGAAGTGAGACAGAAGGGCGGCCTTTTTGAAGAGGCTGCTCTTTTTACGACTGAGGCGTAACCTGTGTCGGAGTATAAATTCTGGGATGAAAGATTCTCTGTCTCAGATTGTTATTAAACAAAATGTATTAATTGTATAAACAAAAAATATTTTTGAATTTTTTTAGAAAAAAACTGTTGACATACAAAAAGCACTTTGCTATACTATCACTTGTCGCGAGGGAGAAGATAAAGAATCCCGAAGAAATGCGATATGCGGAAGTGTCGGAACTGGCAGACGAGCAAGACTAAGGATCTTGTGAGCATTGCGCTCGTGTGGGTTCAAGTCCCATCTTCCGCATTTTTTATTTGAGAAACCTGCATCTGGAAACGGATGCAGTTTTTTTTGCTGTCTAAAAATATCTGTAAAAAAGGAATCCGGATAGAATATATCGTGTTTATATGTTATGATAGCGAGCCTGACACATTTTGCAATACCGGGCTGACCAGTGTGACCTTACATGAGGGACTGACGCAGATTGAAGATTGGGCGTTTCATGATTGCCTTAAGCTGAAAAAGATCCGTATTCCGAAATCAGTTACGTATATTGGCGAACTGGCATTAGGAATACGTTATAACAGGGGAAATGGTGCAGAGGAAGTTGTTCCCGGTGGTTTTACAATAGAAGGCTATACAGGCTCGGCAGCGGAACGATATGTAAAGAATGTGCATCGATTTGAAAATATATATCATGTATTTTTTACAGATGTGAAATTTGTTTCCATTGGTGGACAGACTGCAGCGGTTACCAATATCAGCAAAACAAAGATATCCGCACTTAAGACCAGGAAAGCCGCTGACCCAGGTACTCACCATAACCTACGGCGGTAAGAAGCTTGTAAATGGCAGGGATTACACCCTTACCTGGAAGAATAATAAAAACATCGGAACTGCATCCGTTACTATCAAAGGAAAAGGAAAATATAACGGTTCTGTTACAAAAAAATTCCGGATCACGGTTCAGAAAAACGCAGTCTATACAGTCAGCAGGCTGAAATATAAGATATCCAATGCAGACACATCCGGTAAGGGAACCGTAGTCTTTACCGGAGCTACGGACAAGGCAGCAAGAAAGGCCCTTACGATCCCGACGAAACTCCTCCGTGCAAAGGGTGCCGGACCAAAGATAATCGTGACAAAATAACAGAAAAACCGAAAAAATAGAAAACTTTTGAAAAAAGGTGTTGACATACAAGATCCACTTTGCTATACTATCACTTGTCGCGAGGGAGAAAATAAAAAATCCCAAGGAAATGCGGTCATGCGGAAGTGTCGGAACTGGCAGACGAGCAAGACTAAGGATCTTGTGAGCATTGCGCTCGTGTGGGTTCAAGTCCCATCTTCCGCATTGGAAATTTCCAATGAAATGCGATATGCGGAAGTGTCGGAACTGGCAGACGAGCAAGACTAAGGATCTTGTAAGCATTGCGCTTGTGTGGGTTCAAGTCCCATCTTCCGCATGACTTTAAAACAGAGCTGTGAATTGCAGCTCTGTTTTTGGCTATATGAAAGTAAATTATTGCATGCCTGCACTGGTGAGAAGCTGAAATGGGAAGATCTGCGTGATATATTTGTATTCGTTTCATATACAATAGGATAATTTTGGACATCTTAAGGGCTGATCAGACCGTAACTCCAATATTTTTTGAATTATTTTTTCAGAAAAGAGGAATTTGTGGTTTTGTGTAGAATATAATTAACAGAGGGTATTTTGTCGCCGCTGTTTGTCAGACTGTGGAGGAAATGCTTATGAACATCAGAGAGAGCATGGAACAGAGAGAACGGGAGCTTTTGAGTCCTTATGCTTCTCACAGCGCAGATACCAGAGGCCGGGAGAACCCGGAAGAGGAATGCGATGTGCGGACAACGTATCAGAGAGACAGAGACAGGATCCTTCACTGTAAAGCTTTTCGCCGTATGAAGGATAAGACACAGGTGTTTCTGGCACCACAGGGAGATCATTACCGTACCAGGCTGACACATACACTGGAGGTATCGCAGATCGCCCGGACTATTGCCAAGGCACTTCGCTTAAATGAAGATCTGGTGGAAGCCATCGCTCTGGGGCATGATCTGGGGCATACGCCTTTTGGACATGCAGGAGAGAGAGCACTGGATCAGGTACATCCGGGTGGCTTTGCACACTATAAGCAGAGCGTCCGGGTCGTGGAAGTACTGGAGAAGAACGGAAACGGGCTGAACCTTACCTGGGAAGTCCGCAATGGGATCATGAATCACCGCACCAGCGGAAATCCTTTCACACTGGAAGGACAGGTGGTACGTTTTTCTGACAAGATCGCCTATATCCACCATGATATGGACGATGCCCAGCGGGCAGGGATCATCACAGAAGATGATATTCCTGTCACAATGAGAACTTTTTTGGGCTATACCACGAGAGAACGGCTGAATACTTTCGTACATAATATTATAGAGAACAGTATGGGGAAAGACAGCATCTCCATGTCGCCGGATGTTTTTGAGGCGATGATGGAGCTTCGGGCGCTGATGTTCCGGAATGTCTATGAGAATCCGGTTGCCAGGAAGGAAGAGGATAAAGTGATCCAGATGCTGAGTGAACTGTACGGATATTATACTGACCATCCGGAGGCAATGTCCCGGGAATACAGGGAACTGGTGGAATACCGGGGAGTACCTAAGGAACAGGCGGTATGTGATTATATTTCGGGAATGACGGATCAGTATTCCATGGAGAAATTCAGGGAGATCTATATACCGAGAGCCTGGGAGGTCTATTAAATGGAAAAGAGGGATAAGCATGCGTTATTCAGATGACATCATAGAAGAAGTCCGAATGAAAAATGACATTGTAGACGTGATATCCCAGTATGTGAAACTGACACGGAGGGGGAGTTCCTATTTTGGGCTGTGTCCCTTCCATAATGAGAAAACCCCTTCCTTTTCCGTAACGCCATCCAAGCAGATGTATTACTGCTTTGGCTGCGGGGCAGGAGGAAACGTATACAATTTTATCATGGAATATGAGAATTACTCGTTTGGTGAGGCGCTGTCACATCTGGCTGACCGGGCAGGGGTAGAGCTTCCGAAGATCGAGTATTCCAGAGAAGCCAGAGAAAAAGCAGAACAGAGAGCAAATCTTCTGGAGATCAACAAGCTGGCAGCGCAGTACTTTTATTATCAGCTCCGGAGAGAAGGCGGAAAGACGGCTTACGGATATCTGACAGGAAGAGGTCTTTCCGAGGAAACCATCCGTAAATTCGGTCTTGGATATTCGGACAAGTATAGTGATGATCTGTACAAATATCTTAAGGGTAAGGGCTACAGTGATGAACTTCTCCGGGAATCCGGCCTGTTCAATGTAGATGAGCGGCGAGGCATGTATGATAAGTTCTGGAACCGTGTGATCTTCCCGATCATGGATGTAAACAACCGGGTCATTGGTTTCGGAGGTCGTGTCATGGGAGATGGCAAGCCCAAGTACCTGAATTCACCGGAGACGAAGATCTTTGATAAGAGCCGGAATCTTTACGGGCTGAATGTGGCCAGGACCACCAGGAAGAATTATCTGATCCTCTGTGAGGGATATATGGATGTGATCGCCATGCATCAGGCAGGCTTTACCAATGCAGTGGCGTCGCTTGGAACTGCACTGACCTCCGGACATGCAAGTCTTGTGAAACGTTACACCAAGGAAGTCCTGCTTCTTTATGACAGTGACGGTGCAGGGATCCGGGCGGCACTTCGTGCGATCCCGATCCTGCGGGAGGCGGGAGTCACGTCCAGGGTAGTAAGCCTGAAGCCCTGGAAAGATCCGGACGAGTTCATCAAGAATGAAGGAGCGGAGGCCTTTGAGGAACGTCTGAACCGGGCCATGGACAGCTTTATGTTTCGTGTACATATTGCGGAACAGGAATTTGCCATGGATGCACCCCAGGGACAGAATCAGTTTTTTGAGCGGTGTGCCGGGATGCTTCTGGAGCTTTCCGATGAACTGGAGAGGAATCTTTATATAGAAGCCATTGTAAAGGAATACGGCCGCTATGGAGTGGGCACGGAGGATATCCGGAAAAGGGTCAACACGCTGGCTCTGAAGGGAACGCCTGCAGAGAAACGGATCCAGCCAAAGTCCGGGACTCCGGAAACAAAGAAAAAGGAATCCGCCGCAGACAAAGCACAGAAGCTGATGCTGACCTGGCTTGTGAATTATCCGGGAATCTTTGAACAGGTGGAGAAATATATATCACCGTCAGATTTTGTGGTGCCGCTGTATAAAGAAGTGGCCCAGATGCTGTTTGACCAGCATAAAGAAGGGGAGACCAATCCGGGAAAACTTCTCAATGCGTTTACAGACAGCGAGGAACAGAGAGAAGTAGCGTCACTTTTTAATGCCACCATTCATCTGGAAAACGAAGGAGAACAGCAGAGAGCTTTTTCCGATACGCTGCTGCGGATCAAGGAAGAAAGTCTCAAAGAAAAAAACCGCACCTGGGATCCGTCAGACATGGCAGGGCTTCAGGAACTGATAAAAGCAAAAAAAGAACTGGAAGACCTTGGAAGAAAGAGGCAGCAACTGCATATTTCTTTCAATTAAGGATAAAATATAAACACTATATGGAGGTATAGAGCACCTATGGAAATGAATATGGCAAAATTCAGCGAGAAACTTGTAGAGCTTCTTGAACTTGCGAAAAAGAAAAAGAATGTGCTGGAATATCAGGAGATCAGCGACTTCTTCAAGGACTCTCCACTGGAAGTAGATCAGATGGAGAAAGTCTTTGACTTCCTGGAGGCCAGCGGTGTGGACGTTCTCCGTATCACAGACAACAGCGGTGACGAACTCCTCCTTGATAACGATATGGATATGGATGGGATGGAAGATGAAGAAGAGGTAGAGCTTGATAAGATCGACCTCTCTGTACCGGAAGGTGTCAGCATCGAGGATCCGGTCCGTATGTATCTGAAAGAGATCGGTAAAGTCAGTCTGTTAAGTGCAGATGAGGAGATCGAGCTTGCTAAGAGAATGGAAAGGGGGGATGAAGCTGCCAAGAAACGTCTGGCAGAGGCCAATCTCCGTCTTGTTGTCAGCATTGCAAAGCGTTATGTTGGACGTGGAATGCTGTTCCTCGACCTGATCCAGGAGGGAAATCTTGGCCTTATCAAAGCTGTTGAAAAATTTGATTACAGAAAAGGCTACAAGTTCAGTACCTATGCAACCTGGTGGATCCGTCAGGCTATCACAAGAGCCATTGCGGATCAGGCACGTACCATCCGTATCCCTGTGCATATGGTTGAGACCATCAACAAGCTGATTCGTGTTTCCCGTCAGCTGCTCCAGGAGCTTGGACGTGAACCTACGCCGGAAGAAATCGCTGAGGAGATGGACATGCCGGTAGACCGTGTACGTGAGATCCTTAAGATCTCCCAGGAGCCGGTATCTCTGGAAACTCCTATCGGTGAGGAGGAAGACAGTCATCTTGGCGATTTCATCCAGGATGATAATGTTCCGGTACCTGCAGATGCAGCTGCATTTACACTTCTGAAGGAGCAGCTGGTAGAAGTCTTAAGTACGCTTACTGACCGTGAACAGAAGGTTCTTCGCCTCCGTTTCGGACTGGACGACGGACGTGCCAGAACTCTAGAGGAAGTTGGTAAAGAGTTCAATGTCACAAGAGAGCGTATCCGTCAGATCGAGGCAAAAGCTCTGCGCAAGCTGCGTCATCCCAGCCGCAGCCGCAAGCTGAAGGATTATCTTGACTGATAAAAATATATCCGTACAGCTTTCCATGCGTCTTCGTGCCATTGCCGGTATGGTAACAAAAGGAAACCGGCTGGCAGACGTAGGATGTGACCATGGCTATCTGTCAATCTGGCTTGTCAGTGAAAAAACAGTTCCGTCAGCCATTGCCATGGATGTACGTCCGGGACCGCTTTCAAGAGCCAGGGAGAATATTACCCGTTATGGCCTTGAAGATTACATAGAGACCCGTTTGAGCGACGGGCTTGCGAAGCTTGAGCCGGGAGAAGGTGATACCCTGGTGATCGCGGGAATGGGTGGTCCTCTGATGGAAAGGATATTAAAGGATGGAGCGAAGGTCCGGGAGGGGTTTCAGGAACTGATCCTGCAGCCTCAGTCGGACCTTCCTCATTTCCGACATTTTCTTTCTGAGATCGGCTGGGAGATCGTAAGGGAAGAAATGATAAAAGAAGACGGAAAATTTTATCCTATGATGAAAGCGGTACGTAACAATTCGGGAGAAAAGACTGTTTACACAGAGGAAGAGGCCTGGTTTGGACCTCTCCTTCTGAAAAAATGTCACCCGGTCCTTAAAGAGTATCTTCTCCGGGAGGAAATGATCCGTAAGAAAATACTTGCCGGTCTTTCCGGGGCAGAGTCTGTTTATGCAAAAACTCGTCTGGAAGAAGTAAAGGAGGAAATGGAGCTGATCCATACAGCTCTGAAACGATATGAAAGCATATGAACTGATCGAATGGCTGAATGAGCACCATCCGCAAAAATTTGCGGAGGACTGGGATAATGTGGGACTGCTGGTGGGAGATGACCAGAAAGAGATTTCCCATGTATTTCTTGCGCTGGATCTTACGGAACCGGTGTTGGATGAGGCGGTGGCTGCTGGTGCGGATATGATCCTTACCCATCACCCAATGATCTTTTCCAGAATCAAAAAGATCAACAATCATACCTTTACCGGAAGAAAGATCCTCCGTCTGATAAAGGAGGATATCCCGTATTTTGCCATGCATACCAATTATGATGTGATCGGAATGGCAGATTTAAGCGCAGAGCATCTGAAGCTTCAGGATACAAGGGTGCTTACAGTTACCGATGGATCCGGGGAGCAGCCGGAGGGGTTCGGAAGAGTAGGAAAGCTTCCCCATGTTATGACTCTTGGTGAGTTTGGAAAATATGTAAAAGAATGCAATCATCTTCCGGATGTGCGGGTTTACGGTGATCTGGATCGGAAGATCGAGACTGTAGCAATCTGTACAGGAAGCGGAAAGAGTATGATCGGTGATGTTATGGCCGCCGGTGCGGATGTATATGTGACAGGAGATATTGATTATCATACTGCCATTGATACTATGGCAGATGGTCTGGCAATCGTAGATGCCGGACATTACGGTACGGAGTATATTTTTGCGGAAGCTATGGAGAAGGAACTGAATGAGGCATTCTCTGCGCTTAAGACAACCTGCGCCAGTGTGAAAAATCCATATACTGTTTTGTAAAAGCGGATTGCAAAAAGTGCTTGTATTCATGAATATGTAGTGGGATGGAATACGATTATCTGTTTCGGAAAAATGAATTGTGAAACACATGGCTGTCCGAAAAATCGGGTAGCTGTATAAATATATAAGCCTGTGGAGGGGATCGTTATGGAACAGACAATGATTAAAGTGACCATAAACGGAGAAACAAGGGAATACCCCAAAATGACACCGTATTCTGAGATCATAAGGGATTATGAGGGCAAAACAGAGTATCCGGTGATCCTTGTGACTGAGAACGGAAAGCTCCGTGAGCTTCACAAGAAGCTTCAGCATGACTGTACACTGGGATTTATAACCGCAAAGGACAGTGCCGGTCGAAAAACCTATCGGAGAAGTGCGATCTTTATTCTTTTGAAGGCAATTTTTGATGTAGCTGGAAAAGAGAATGTGGATCATGTTGTGATCCATTATTCTATTGGAAATGCTCTTTATTTTACCATGAAAGGCAGTGCTACCCTGGATCAGGAGCTTCTTGACCGGGTAAAAGTGCGGATGCGGGAACTGGTAGAACGGAAGCTTCCGATTTGCAAACGCAGTGTCAGCACGGATGATGCCGTTTCCATGTTCCACAGGCATCATATGTATGATAAAGAAAAGCTGTTCCGTTATCGACGGGTTTCCAGAGTGAATATTTACAGCCTGGAAAATTTTGAGGATTATTTTTACGGATTTATGGCACCAGATACCGGCTATGTGAAGTATTTTGATCTGCAGCTTTATGATGAAGGCTTTGTGCTGATCCTTCCGAGGCAGAAAAACCCGGATGTGCTGGAGCCTTTTGAACCCCAGGATAAGATCTTCCATGTGCAGAAGGAATCGGAAGAGTGGGGCGATAAGCTGGATGTTGCCACTGTAGGAGATCTCAATGACCGGATCACAAGAGAAGGTGTGCAGAGCCTGATGCTGATCCAGGAGGCGATTCACGAGGCGAAGATTTCTTCCATTGCCGAGGAGATCCAGAGAAGGGGCAATGTAAAGTTCGTAATGATCGCAGGCCCGTCTTCTTCCGGAAAGACCAGTTTTTCTCATAGATTATCTATTCAGCTTTCTGCTCATGGTCTGAAGCCGCATCCCATTGCTGTGGATAACTATTTTGTGGATCGTGAACATACGCCGTTGGATGAATTCGGAGAAAAGAATTATGAGTGTCTGGAAGCCATTGACACGAAGCAGTTTAATGAAGATATGCTGAATCTTCTTTCGGGAAAAAACGTGGATCTTCCTACATTTAATTTCAAGACCGGATGCAGGGAATACCGGGGAGACCAGCTTCAGCTTGGAAAAGATGATATCCTGGTTATCGAAGGCATTCACGGGCTTAATGACAAGCTGAGTTATGCCCTTCCAAAAGAGAGTAAGTTTAAGATCTATATCAGTGCGTTGACACAGCTGAACATTGATGAGCATAACCGGATCCCCACAACGGATGGAAGACTGATACGCCGAATTGTCCGTGATGCACGTACACGTGGAACTTCCGCAAAGGATACCATTGCAAGGTGGCCTTCTGTACGGAGAGGCGAGGAGCAGAATATTTTTCCGTTCCAGGAGGAAGCAGATGTGATGTTTAATTCAGCTCTTGTGTATGAGCTTGCCTGCCTGAAGGTTTATGCGGAACCGCTGCTTTTTGGAATTGACAAGAGTGAACCGGAGTATCAGGAGGCGAAGCGGCTTTTGAAGTTCCTGGATTATTTTGTGCCGGTGCCCAGTGAGGGTGTTCCGTTTAATTCGCTTCTGAGGGAGTTTATTGGCGGTAGTTGTTTTAATGTATAAATTAATTGTATGAATAAAAAAAGCTATGTGTAGATATAAGGCTCTATGCAATGCAGATATCGGTTGGCACAAAGATGAGAAGATTAGGATTTCTCTGTGCATAGGATCTGTGGTGTGTGGAGCCTTTTGAGTGTGAATCGGAAAAGTTAAAGTCCTCTGTGGTGCTGCGGATGGATGACGGGATTTACAGGACTTAAAGGAAAGGGAAAATGATCATGAAAGAAAAAATACAATTGACAAAACTGGCTCCAAACTGTGGCTGTGCAGCTAAGGTAGGACCGGGGACTCTGGCGGGAGTTCTTGGCGGGCTGCCAAAGTTCTGTGATCCGGATCTTCTGGTTGGAACGGACACTTCGGATGATGCTGCAGTTTACCGGGTGAGTGATGATCTGGCGCTGATCCAGACACTGGATTTTTTTACGCCTGTGGCAGATGATCCTTATGATTTCGGGCAGATCGCGGCGGCCAATGCGTTGAGTGATGTATATGCTATGGGTGGAACTCCAAAGACGGCTTTGAATATTGTGGCGTTTCCGAAGGATATGGATGTGGAGATTCTCGGGGAGATCCTGCGTGGTGGTGCAGATAAGGTGATGGAGGCTGGTGCGGTTCTTGCCGGTGGCCATACGATCCAGGATGATACACCAAAGTATGGGCTCAGTGTGACGGGTTTTGTAGATCCGAGGAAGTTCTGGAAGAATTTTGGAGCGCAGACCGGAGATAAGCTGATCCTGACGAAGGCGCTGGGTGCGGGGATCGTGAATACGGCGATCAAGGCGGATCTGGTGACGGAAGGTGCACGTAAGGCGGTTTTGGCTTCCATGAAGAAACTGAACCGGGATGCCTGTGAGGTTTTTAAAGAGTTTGAGGTTCATGCCTGTACGGATGTGACGGGGTTTGGTCTTGGGGGACATGCTACGGAGATGGCTGTGGCCAGTGACCGGACGGTTGTGATCGATACGGAGAAGCTGCCGGTGCTTCCGGATGTGGAGGAGTTTGCTTCTATGGGATTGATTCCGGGTGGGGCTTACAGGAACCGGGAGTTTGCTGAGAAAACCGGAGTGAAAAGTGTGGCAGAGCTCTGGCGGGAGGATCTGGTGTTTGATCCGCAGACTTCTGGGGGATTGCTGGCGGCGGTTCCGGAGAGGGATGTGCCGGAGATCATGAAGCGGCTGGATGCGGCTGGTCTGCAGGCTGGGGTGATCGGTGAGGTTGTGGATCGGCGGGAGTGGACGTTGGAGATCCGGTAGGAAATTAATTTACGAACGAATGTTTGGACGATAACGTCAGAGTGGATGGTTGCGTAGGGGGGATACTGCTGGGGAAAGTGGTGGAAGCAGAATGATGGATGGCGGATGGCGGATGGCGGACGACGGACGCCTGGGGGAGAGGATATCGGTCCGGGCAGGGACTCCGTCGGGGGATACTACTAGGACTCCGTGAGTCGGCTAAAAGCATTGCGGCAGGGCCAGAACTCGCCGTTGGCTCAGACAGCTGACCCTGCCGCAATAACGCCGACTCCCGCAGCCCAAGTAGTTATCACCCCTCCTCCGCAGCAGCCCAAACCGATATCCTCTCCCCCAGGCTGGTGCATCCAGCTGGCAGGAAAAATATAAAATGTGCGGAGAGTATGGTTGTGGGATGCAGAACAGGAAAATTACTGTTTACTGGTAATATTCCGCGAGGTGTTTTTTGTGAGCGAAGGTCACAGAAAACCCGAG
>OLNR01001090.1_pt1 | contig 17258 bp, 16 predicted proteins | sample 1672231 | NCBI WGS metagenome assembly OLNR01 (sample SAMEA3136662, study PRJEB25190) | human gut metagenome
CATCTGCCGTACCTCGCTCGCCGTATCGGCACTTAGAATTATGCGGTATTGCCCTAAAGGGCTGAACCGTACTATTCCACGCTGCTTTCCCAATAAAAATTCCCCCGATGCAAAAGGGTTATCTTCTGCATCGGGGGAATGCGATTTATGGTTTGATTTTACTCAATCACAAGCAGCAGGCTCATTTTGAACTTGCCTTGCGGGGTAACGCTGTGCAGGCCGTTTTTGTCAAAGCGGAAACTTTCGCCTGCGTTCAGCTCGTAATCCTGACCCTCATAGTCAATGATTGCTTTGCCTTCCAGTGCGGTCAGGATGGCGTTGCCGGGGGCGCGGTGTGGGGGCAGGCTGGTGCCCGCATCGAATGCCATCAGCACAAACTTCATGTTGTCTGCGTGGACAAGGTCAACATTGGCAATGCTGCCCTTTTCGTAAGAAATCAGGTCTTTCAGGGCTGTGGGCTGGCCAGCTTTGATGATGTTGTTCAGGATAGTATTCTCCTTTTTCAAAATAATTTCAGTATAGATCATACCGATATCCGTGCTGGTTCCACACAGTGTTTTGGGCGGAACAGCCAGAAAATCATCCCCCGCAAAGGGAACTGCCCGGCCATCTTCGCCTAAGATAAAGCGGCCGTTGCCCATAGCACCCACATACAGGGTCGTACAGTCATAGCTTTCCGGCGTAATGGTAGTACCCGCCCCAAGGGAAAACCAGGTGACCGGCACCTCTTTGCCAAGGTTTGCCGGGCGGGAGACTGTCATACAATCACGGATGGGGCGCATTTGCGCAATGGTAAAAGGTTGGTGTTCCATGCGGTATACCTCACAGTGAGATTCGTAGGCTAAAGCATCGGCATTTCTATTGGCCGCCTGTTCAAAATGGATTCCTGCAGGTTCCCGCAAAATCACATTTCCCCGGCACAAGCTGGATGCCCTGCAAAATGCAGGCGGGCTGCGGCGTTTTTACTTCAGCGTTGTGGGGCGGTCCAGATAAATCACTTTGTTGTCAGAAATAAAAGTCTGGAAGTTATACAGGATCAAGATTTGGTCATAACCCTCTTTTTCAATCGTGGAATCTAACCCATAGGCCAGCCCGCGGAAATCCACCACGCCAATTTTCGCATAATTCGCCGTCAGGTAGGGGATAAAGCTGTTGGCATAGCTGTCCTTTACCACCAGGATGCTGCCCGTCCCGTTGCCCTCAATTACCGAATAACCGTTGTTGCCATCCAAAAAAGCTCCATACTTGTCACGAGTATCCAGCTTGGCAAGGTTCATCAGGCCCTCGGTTTTCACCGGTTCATAATCTGCTTCGCCGTTTACTTTATAAACTGTCATCTGGTTGGGCAGATCATAATAGCTGAAACTGTCCGCCTGTGTATTCCAGCGCCGCGTAGCAGAATAATGCGTGCCGTAAAAATCGGGGACGGTAATTTTGGTATAGACATTGCAGTCAAACGGCGTCAGATTTTTCAGCGTGCAGAACTGCTGGTAAGCGCGGTAAGCACCATCCGGTGTCCAGTGGTGGTCGGTCTTAAAGTACAGATACTGGTCCTTATTGGCGCGGTAATCGTCGCGCATATCGATCACATCCGCCCCGCTGGCCTGCACTTGGGCAAAAATGTCATCCAGTATGGCATCTTCGTCCACCATGGGGGCATTGGCCGGCAGCATTTCCGGGTAGATATCGCTGGCCGAAGGTGCCAGCAAAAAAGTGACCCGGCCGGGGTAGCGCTGGGCAAAGTTTGTGACGGCACTGATATTTTTCCCCAGCTGCTTCTCAGTATCCGTACTGACGGTAAACAGCTTGGTGAACATCCAGCCATCTTTGCCGTTTAGGATGCCGCTTTCCTCCGTTTTGCCAAACGCGAGGGCATTGACGGCGCTTTCCAGGTTGATCCACCCATCGCGCAGGGCAACCTGGTCCTGCAGATAGGTGGAAAAATCATCCTGCCATTTGCCGTTCAGCAAAGTTTTTACGCTGAACACTGGCATTTGCGCCAGTTTGCGGTTTTCCAGCTCCGAGTTCTCGCGCTTGGGCCAGAACAGGTTGACCAGTGCAAACCCGCACAGCAAGGCGGCAAAAACAATCAGGGAAGCTGGCGGCAGATGACGGTCGGATCTGCGGTGAACATATTTTTCCATAAAGCCATCCCTCCCCCTTAAAAGTTTGCATACAGTGCGGTGGAACCCGTTGCTGCTACCACATACGCCGTGCACAGAACAAAGCAGACGCCGCAAAGCGCTGCCCGTAGCGGGGCTTTGCCTTTGCACCACTGCCAGAACCGCCCCGGCAGTTGGGTGGAGCAAACGCAGCACACAACCAGCAGCACCGCATAATTGCGCAGGAAATACAGCGCCGAAACGCCGCCCTGCGGGATGAACAACCGGCTGAGCAGCAGCCCCAGCGGTGCACCGGGGGCGTTGCAGGTGAACAGCCCCCAGCCCAGTACCACCAGGAACAATGTGTAAATGTGCGGCCAGACCTTGCCTTTTTTCAGGTACTTCATCAAAAAGTTCTTTTCGATGACAAGCAGCACGAAATAGTAAAGGCCCCAGCAGATAAAGTTCCAGTTCGCACCATGCCAGATGCCGGTCAGCGCCCAGACGGCCAGCATGTTCAGCATCTGGCGCCCGGCACTGCAGCGGTTGCCGCCCAGCGGGATATAAATGTAATCCCGGAACCAGCCGGAAAGGCTGATGTGCCACCGCCGCCAGAATTCAGTAATACTGCCTGAAATGTACGGCAGGTTAAAGTTCGCCGGGCATTCAAAGCCCATCATCAGGCTCAGGCCGTTGCTCATCTCCGAGTAACCCGCAAAGTCAAAGTACAGCTGCAAAGAGTACGCAATAATGCCCAGCCATGCCAGCGGCAGGGAAGCGTTCGCCAGCCCAATGCCGCCCGTTCCGATGATATCCTGCCAAAGCGCCGCAATGGAATCCGCCAAAATCACCTTTTTGGCAAGGCCGAACACAAACATTTCAGCACCATCCTGCGCTTTTTGCAGGGTGCAGCGTCCCTGTGTCTGGTGTAGGACATCCGCCATATCCCGGTATTTCACGATCGGGCCAACGATCAGCTGCGGATACATCAGAACATATACCGCAAAGACCACCGGGCTGCGTTCCGCTTTTACCTTGCCGGTATACACATCCGCAGTATAACTGATGAGCTTAAACGTATAATAGCTGATGCCCAGTGGCAAAACATCCAAAAAACTCAGCTTGGCAAACCCGGTGGAAGCGATAACGTTGAGCGTGTCCAGTAAAAAGTTCGTGTATTTGCAGTAGACCAGCGCCGCTGCCGTCAGCACAATGGCAGCAATCAGCACGATTTTTCGCTTGCCCCCGGCGGGCAGGCGGGCAAGCAGAAGCCCCGCCGCATAGTTGATGGCAACCATGCCCACGGCCAGCGGCAGCCATGTAATACCGCCCCAGCAGAAAAACAGCAGGCTTTCCACCAGCAGCACCGCATTTTTGACCCTGCCCGGCACAAGGTAATACAGCCCCAGCGCCAACGGCATAAAACAGAATAAAAAGACAACGCTGTTAAAATTCACAGCGGTTCCTCCTCTCTTGGTTCAGGGAGTGTGGGGAACAGCCCACCAAAAAACAAGGCCGCAGCCTGTTGGGGCGCGGCCTGTTTGGTATCGGTTTGTGCTATCAGGCAAGTGCCCCGTCAATGGCGGTGTCGATTGCGGAATAATCCGGGCCATTCACACCGGCAATGACCATGACCACAACATTGCCTTTTACCACAATGCGTGCATCCTGTGCCTTAGCAACTTTATCAGCAAAGTCAGCATACAGCGTGCTGCTCATTGATTCCTTATAGGCTTCCAGTTCAGCTTTCACGGCATCAGCGGTGCCATCTTTGACTTGGGCGGCGAATACCAGAGCACAGTCTGCCTGGTCGTTGGTCACATCGCCCTGGAAAGCAACAATGTTATCCGGGGTCAGGTTCATCTCGTTCTCCATGGAGAAGTCATCGATGGCACGGGCATTGGGCACTTCGTTCACAGCCTCAATGGCGGTCACGATGGCGCCCAAATCCACGCTGGCAGTGGCTTCCTCGGTGGAGGAAGCATCGGTGCTGGCTGCCTCAGAAGCCGTGCTGCTGGCAGCTTCCGAAGAAGCACTGGCAGAGGAAGAAGCGCCGCTGCCGCAGCCAGCCAGCAGGGTAGCAAACAAAGCGGCTGCCGCCAAGGCAGAAATCAATTTTTTCATAATATAGGTCTCCTTTGTTGGTTCGGGGTTCAAATTTATCTCTTTGGCCCTCTGGGAATTTAGATCACCTACTATAGTATACCAGAGTAATGTACTTATATAGGATACACGATTTACACCTGTTTTTCAAGTCCCGCAGGGTAAATCTCACACACTTTCACATCCACAATTTTGCGCAAAAATACCGGCGCTTGACAAACTCCGCCCGCCACCTTACACTTTGAAATACAGAATCCATGTAACTTATAAAATTAATGGAGGAATCCCCCTTGCAGAACTACAAAGCCAGACAAACCGCCCTGCTTGGCATGCTGTTTGCCCTTTCCATGGCGCTCTCTTTTTTGGAATCCATGCTTACCCCGTTTTTTGGCCTGATGCCCGCCATGAAGCTGGGGCTTTCCAATATTGTTGTCATGTACGCCGTTTTGTTTTTGAACCGCCGTTCGGCGCTTTATCTTGTGCTGCTCAAGGCGTTGTTTGCGTTGCTTACCCGCGGCGTTACAGCCGGGTTTCTTTCGCTGTGCGGGGGCGCGCTTTCCCTGGCTGTGTTCTGCCTGCTTCTGGCATTGCCATTCACCATCACAGGCTACATTTTTTCGGTCAGCGGGGCACTGGCGCATAACTGCGGCCAGCTGCTGGGGGCTGCAGCGCTGCTTTCAGACAAAATGGCAATCACCTATGCGCCGATGCTGCTGATAGCGGGTCTTATCGTTGGTTCCTGCACCTATATGGTATCGCGCCTGATCTTTCCCGCTGTCAAGAGAATTATTCCGCCGAAGAGCAAAGCGGAAAGCAAAATTACGTTTTAAGATAACGTCTTAAAAATTTTTAAAAAAGTGTTGACATTTCACATTTCTGCGGCTATAATATAACCATAGCACAGGGAACAAGTTCAAAAAAAGTGAACGTCTTGTGCGGCTCATAAAACTAAAAACCAAGAACAAACCATTATTTTGATTCGGAGGTATTTCTTATGAAAAAGTATGTTTGCACTGTCTGCGGCTACATTGCTGAGGGCTCCATCCCCGATTTCTGCCCCGTCTGCAAGGCTCCCGCTTCCAAGTTCATCGAAAAGACCGATAATTCCTATGTGACCGAGCATGTTGTCGGTATCGCCAAGGACGCTCCGGAAGATATCATCCAGGGCCTGCGCGAGAACTTTAACGGCGAGTGCAGCGAAGTTGGCATGTACCTGGCCATGAGCCGCGTTGCCGACCGTGAAGGCTACCCGGAAATCGCCGAAGCTTGGAAGCGTTACGCTTTTGAGGAAGCTGAGCATGCTTCCAAGTTCGCAGAACTGCTGGGCGAAGTCCTGACCGACAGCACCAAAAAGAACCTGCAGATGCGTGTGGATGCCGAGTCTGGTGCCTGCGCAGGCAAGATGGAGCTGGCCAAGAAGGCAAAGGCTCTGAATCTGGATGCCATCCATGACACCGTGCATGAAATGGCAAAGGACGAAGCCCGCCATGGCCGCGGCATGCAGGGTCTGCTGGACCGTTACTTCAAATAATTGAATTCCTAAACCGCAAGGGGGGTCGGGTAACACCGGCCCCTTTTTGCTGTATTTATTCTCCGCGGCAGGCAAAAAAGTTGTCCTGATTATCACAGGCAGCATAAAACGTTTCGCTCAACTGGCCGATGCCCGTGCGGGAAAGCTGGGTGTTCAACCAGGTGCGGTCCTTTCCGCTGGTGTGCAAGTTTTCTTCAATCAGCTTGCCATCCAACACCAGGTCATACCACTTGCTGGCCGGATCTGTCTGGATGGCAAGGTCCTGCGGGGTGACCGGGCGGTTGAAACTTTTGGGTAAAAAGCTGATCTGGCCGCTGGTTTCCAGCATGGCACACTGCACTTCATTCAAATCAAAATATCCGGCTACTCTGGTTTGTGCTAAAAATTCATTCAGGTCTATTTTGGCGCGGTCCAGCTCCGCTTTATAAATCGTTCCGTTCTCCATCAGTGGAATGGCCTGTCCGCTCAACCAAAGGCGGACGTTCCGGTTTTTGCAGGTGCCGTAATGCACCGCAAAAGCTGCGATACCATACACGATCATGGCGGTAAGCGGGCGGTACCATTGTTCCAGGTTGGTGGCCATCTCTGCCGCAATGGAACCAATGGTAATACTGTTGACATAATCAAACAAGTTCATCTGGGCAATCTGCCGTTTGCCGCCCAGCCGCGTTAAAATAAACAGTACCGCCAGCGAAACCACACTGGCAACAAACACATTGATAATTTCCTGCACTGCCTGCATCTTTCCCATCTGCTCCCTTATCATTTGCCATGCAACCCGCATGGTAACCTTATTGTGGCCCCACCAGCGGTGCATTATACGCACAATGTACCAACGGGGCTTGCACAGGAAAGGGAAAATGTTATAATAAAGTTGTTTCTGTATACTTCGACTTCCGGCGGCTTTGGGTCCGCTGCGCCGGAGCCGGGCAGGGATTGGCAGCAACTGCCAGCTTGATAAAGAATTGATATCAGGATGTGAAATCATGCAGATTTACCTTTTGCGGCATGGGCAGACAGAATATAACGCCCAACACCGGTACCAGGGTCAACAGGATATCCCGCTTTCCGCCGCGGGCCGCGCCCAGCTGCGCCCGGCCGGGTTTATGCCGGATGTTGCCTATGTCAGCCCGCTCATCCGCGCACGGCAGACGGCGGAAATCTTTTTCCCTGGCTGCCCGCAGATCATTGTACAGGACTTGCGGGAAATGTGCTTTGGCAGTTTTGAGGGGCGGCATTATATCCACATTGAGCACGACCCCGACTACCTTGCCTGGCTGGAAGCCAACAAGACTGCTGCCCGCCCGGATGGGGAACGCATTCAGGATTTTTGTAACCGCAGCTGTGCCGCCTTTGCCAAACTGGTGGAAGAAAGCCTTGCGCAGCACAAACAGCAGCTGGTGATTGTAGCGCACGGCGGCATCCAGATGGCGGTTATGTCCCGTTACGGTCTGCCGCGGCGGGATTATCACGACTGGTGCGGTCCCAACGCGGGCGGCTACCGCCTGGATGCCGCCAACTGGCAAACAGACCACACCTTGCAGCTGTTGGAAACCGTGCAGTATACCAAAGCCACACAAAGCGAGGCAGTCTTATGAGCAATGGTTTGATTCATTTATACCACGGTGACGGCAAGGGCAAAACCACAGCTGCCATGGGCCTGGCTGTGCGGGCGCTGGGCTGCGGGCGGCGCGTGGTGATCGTGCAATTTTTGAAAGGCGGTGCAACCGGGGAACTGGAACCGCTGCAAACCCTTGGCGCTACCTTCTACCGCGGCAAAGCCGGGCAGAAGTTTGTATTCCAGATGAATGAGGAAGAAAAGGCCGCCACCCGTGCCCTGCAAACTGAAAACCTGCGCCGGGCGCTTGCCGAACCGGCGGACCTTTTGATTCTGGACGAAGCCTGCGCCGCCTGGAATCTGAACATGGTGGACCGAGAGTTGCTGCAAAACGCCGTACTGCACAAGCCTGCCGAGCAGGAACTGGCAATGACCGGCCGCGACCCGGCCCCCTGGATGCTGGATGCCGCAGATTACATTACTGAAATGTGCTGCCGCCGCCACCCATACGAAAAAGGCATTCCGGCAAGAAAAGGCGTTGAATTTTAAGTTCGCCGCAGCGCAGTTCCATACAGGGAAGCGCACCAGGCAATAAGAAATTAAAAGTATTTAGGACAACCAGAAAAAGAGAAAAACAGCCTGCCCAAACAGCAGGCGGGGAGGGGTATCATCATGGCTACACATAGCCGCCAAATGTCCGATGCATTCCGTACGACAGTATTTCTAACCCTGTCCGGCGGATTTCAGGACGCTTACACCTACATGGGCCGCGGCAAGGTTTTTGCCAACGCTCAAACCGGCAATATCGTGCTGATGGCCACCAATTTTTGCGAGGGTGATTTTGCCAAAGCGCTGCGGTATCTTTTGCCGCTGCTGGCCTTTGCCGCCGGTGTCTATTTTGCCGAGGGCATCCGCAACCGCTACCACCTGATGGAGAGATTCCACTGGCGCCAGCTGATTTTGCTGATTGAGATTGCACTGTTGTTTGTTGTTGGCTTTATCCCCAACAATCTGGACTGGCTGGCCAATATGCTGGTCAGCTTTGTCTGCGCCATGCAGGTACAATCTTTCCGCAAGGTGCACGGCAATGCATATGCCAGCACCATGTGCATTGGCAACATGCGCAGCGGTATGCAGTACCTGTACACCGGCCTGCACACAAAAGACCGCGCTGTATTGCGCCGCGCCATGCAGTATTTTGCTGTAATTGCACTGTTTGCTGTGGGGGCCGCTGCCGGCAGTCTGCTGACCATCCATTTTGGCAACCGTGTGATCTGGTTCTGCTGTGCTTCGTTGCTGGTCAGCCTTAGCTTCATGTTTATCCGTGAAGACATTGAAGAGAACCCTGAACTGCAGCGGGAAGCCGCCGCTTTGCACCAGGATGTAAAAGCCATGGAGCACACCATCGGCAAAACCTTGCAGGAGCAGCAGGAAGAGCTGCACCCCTTAAATCACAAGTGATATGGACAATATATAAAATTTGAACAAAACTTTCGCAATCTCGCTTGTCGTTTTCCGGCACAAATGCTACAATACAGTCAAATGTTAAATATGTGCGCGAAAGCGAGGGATTTCCGTGAAAATCATCACCGTTACACTTGCTCCTAACCGGGCTGTTCTGACCTGCTATCTGCAGGACCAAAGCCCCAAAATGCCAAATGCCGCCATCCGCCCGGCTATGCTGGTCGTGCCCGGCGGCGGCTACCAGTATTGCTCTGACCGTGAGGGCGAACCGGTTGCCCTGGCTTATATGGCACAGGGGTTCAATGCGTTTGTTCTGCGCTATACGGCAGATGCAACCACCCCGATTGACAAAGCATTACAGGATGGTGCCGCCGCAATGGATTACCTGCGCGCCAACGCCGCGGAGCTGGAAATTGACCCGCAGCAGATCGCCGCCGTTGGCTTTTCTGCCGGTGGGCATTTGGTTGCTTCGCTGGGCACACTGCTGCCCAAGGCACAGCGCCCCAACGCCCTTGTGTTGGGCTATGCCGCAACGCTGGGCGCAATGTGGACCGTCGCTGGCCGCCAGGAGCCCGACCTGCACGCGCTGGTTGATGATGACACCCCGCCCACATTCCTGTTTGCTACCCAGGGGGACGCGCTGGTTCCTGTTAAGAACAGCCTTGTTTTTGCAGATGCTTTGGCTGACCACAGCATCCCGTTTGCGCTGCACATCTTCCCGACCGGGGCACACGGCATTTCCCTTGCCACTGCCTGTACCTCCGGGCCGGAAGCTTCCCGTGTCAACCCGGCAACCGCCCAATGGCTGCCGATGAGCGTTGACTTTTTGCAAAAGCTGTGGGGCTGCCTGGGCGTTACCGCACCGGATACCGAGCTTGCCGCCCAGCTTGCCGCCGGGCCGCTCAGCCTGAATATGCCGGTGCGCAGGTTGATGAAGAACCCGCAGGCCAGCGCTCTGCTGCAGGCTGTGCTGGGGGATATGTGGCAGGCCATTGTGTCTAACCCACTTTCCCAGGGAATCAGCCTGCGCGAAATTTCCGGCTTCCTGCAGGCGGCATTGCCGGAAAGCGCATTGAATCAGCTGGATGCCCAGCTAGCCAAAATCCCGGTTGAATAACCCCAAGGAGCTTATCATGCTGTTTATTGAATATCCCAAATGCTCTACCTGCCAAAAGGCCAAATGCTGGCTGGATGAAAACGGCGTTGCTTACACCGACCGCCATATTCTGGAGCAGCCCCCCACCTATGAAGAGCTGAAAGAATGGCACGCTCGCAGCGGGCTGCCCCTGCGCCGCTTTTTTAATACAAGCGGCCTGAAATATAAATCGCTTGCCCTGAAAGACAAACTGCCCACCATGACCGAGGATGAGCAGCTGCACCTGCTTGCCACAGATGGCATGCTTGTCAAGCGGCCTTTGGTGGTCGGGGATGATTTTGTCCTTGTCGGATTCAAGCCTGACGAGTGGGCCAGCACCCTGAAATAATCCACCTTCTAAATAGCAAAGCAAAAACAGCACCGCAGTTTGTTGCACACACAGTCAAGTAAGACGATGTGCACGGCAAAGATTGCGGTGCTGTTTTGTTTTTATTCTTCCCAAAACCGCCAGAGTTCCCGTTCCAGCTTTTCTGTATCATAAATCATTTTCAGGTGGCTCCAATGCGGGGGCATCAGGCGGCGGTAGTCCGGCATGGCAAAGCGGTTATCGATCAGCAGCACCACGCCTTTGTCCCGCGGGGTGCGGATCACACGCCCGGCAGCTTGCAGCACCTTGTTCATGCCGGGGTAACGGTAGGCGTAGTCAAAGCCGGAACCGCGTGTCTGCTCAAAATAGTCCCGCAGCTGCTCCTGCCGGGGTCCAACCTGCGGCAGCCCTGGGCCCACGATGCCTACACCAATCAGCCGGTCGCCGGTCAGGTCAACGCCCTCCCCAAATACGCCGCCCATCACGGCAAAGCCAAGCAGGGTTTGGCTGGGGCCCGGCACAAACTGGGCCAAAAAGGCCGCTTTCTGCTGTTCATCCATCGCGTTTTCCTGCTTGATGCAGTTGATTTCCGGGCAGTGCTCCTTGAACTGTGCATAAGCCTGCTCCATATACGCATAACTGGGGAAAAACGCCAGATAATTCCCGCAGCGCGCCCGCACCATCGTCGCCAGGCTTTCCTCCACAATGGCAAGGCTTGCATCCCTGTCCTTATACCGGGTGCTGACATTGCCGATGCAGAACAGTCCCTGATTGCCCGCGGGAAAGGGGCTGCGCAGGGCAACGGCCCGTGCTTCCGGCACGCCGCACAGGTCCTTATAATAACTGGCCGGGGCCAGCGTTGCACTGAACAGCACCGCGGCGCGCCCCAGGGCAAAACTATCCGCTAAAAAGGCGCTGGGGTCAAGGCAGAGCTGCGCTGCACGCACCTCGCTGCCGGATGCCGTGATTTGCAGCACAAAATGATCGTCAAAGGTATCCGCTACACGCAGCCAGGCCCGCACATCAAAATACAACTGCAGCAGTGCCGTGTGGGTTTCATCCGGTTCTCGGTGGTCGTCCAGCCATGCTTCCAACGGTTCACACAGGCGGTTCAGCAGGTGATCAAACTCCTCGCTGCGCTCTTTTAGAAAGAATGTTTTGCCAAACCGTCCATCTCTGGCGGCAGTTTCTTCCTCGGCACGGTGGCGCCATTCAATAAATACATCATTTACTTTGGTCAGAGCGTTTTTCAGGCTGCTTTTGCCTTTGCCCAATAGCTTCTTCGCTTCATAAAAGCTGGTTTTGGTCAGGGCAGCACTGTGCATTTCCCGCGCACGCCCCGGCAGGTTGTGCGCTTCGTCCACCAGGAAGATATAATCCCCGGCAGATTCAAAAAATCGCACCAGATGTACAACCGGATCAAACAGATAATTGTAATCCCCAATAATCACATCGCTCCACAGGCTGCTGTCCAGCCCCAGCTCAAAGGGGCATACCGTGTGGCGTTCTGCATATTCCTGCAAGGTTTCCGCCGTCAGGCAGGGGACATCCAGCACATCCCAGAGAGCACTTTTGATGCGGGCATAATACCCGTTGGCATAGGGGCAGGCTTCCGGGGTACACTCCCGCGTCTCACACAGGCAGATCTTGTCTTTCGCTGTCAGCGTTACACTGCGCAGGTGCAGTTCCGGCTCGGTATCGCGCAGGATAGCCAGTGCGTTTTCCGCTGCCGTACGGGTTGTGCCGCGGGCCGTTAAATAAAAAATCGGTCCCACACTCTCATTGCCCATAGATTTCAGGGCAGGGAACAGCACGCTCATGGATTTACCAATCCCGGTTGGTGCCTGGCACAAAAGCCGGCCGCCGTCCCGGCACACTTTGTATACCTCGCCCGCCATCGCGCGCTGCCCGGGACGATACGCAGGGAAAGGGAACTGCATGGCCTGCAAATCCGAGTTCCGGGCCTTTTTCCACTCAACCGCCCGCCGCGCCCAGGGGGCATATTCCGCCAGCAGGGCTTCCACTTCCTCCTGCAGCTGCTGCGCGGTGTAATGCCGCTCAAACCGCAGAATCAGCTCTTCATCTACCTGGAAATAGGTCAGCTGAACCCGCATCTCTTCCAACTCATGCTGTGCCGCATAAATTGCTGCATACACAATAGCCTGTGCCCAGTGCTCCGGTGCAAAATCCGGGGTAATATCTGCCGCCGGGCATGCGGTGGTCTTGATCTCATCCACCACGGTAACACCGTCCGCTGCGGTAAAAATGCCATCGGCGCGGCCTTCCAGCGTAAATTCAATTTCTTCATACGTAAAAATACCGCGAAGAAATACCTCCGCGGCGTAATCGGCATGTTCTTTTACAGCGGCGCGCTGCAATTTGCGGTGGATGCGTGCGCCCTCATTGGCGCGGTCAAAGCCGGTAAAGCGGTTGTCAATGCTGCCAACCCGGCGCAAGAATTCCACCAGCTGGCGCACCGGCAGCGTGATTTGTATTGGGGATACAGGTTCCTGCAAGGGCTCGTCCTCCTGTCAGGGGCAGTCAGCTGCGGTTATAGGTATGGTCACACACCTGCTCAATTTTCTCGCGCAGGGCTACAAAATCTTCAAACGCGGATATTTTGCTTTTTGGGTTGCGCAGCAGCGCTGCCGGGTGCAGAGTTGCCATAAACAATGTGCCCTGCTTATCAAAAAACTTACCGTGGTCCCGCGTGACGGAAAAGTCTTTTCCAATCATCTGCTGGGCGGCAATACGGCCCAAGCACACCACAATTTTTGGGCGCAGCAGCCGGAACTGCATGCGCAGCCACGGGAGGCAGGCGGCGGATTCTTCCGGGGCAGGGTCGCGGTTTTCTGGCGGGCGGCACTTAACAATATTGGCGATATAAATATTTTTGCTGCGGTCAAGGTCAATCGCTTCCAGGTAATGGTCCAGCAGCTGGCCGCTGCGGCCCACAAACGGCAGGCCTTGTGCGTCCTCGTTGGCGCCGGGGCCTTCGCCCACAAAAAGAACCTCGGCGTCCGGTACACCCTGCCCAAACACCACATGGGTGCGGGTCTCACACAATCCGCAGCGCTGGCACGCCAGGCATTGCTGTTTCAGCTCATCAAAATTCATGAAGATCCCTCGTATTGCCCCCTTGCACAGGGGACTATAATATAATAAAAGACAACCGCTGCCCAAACAGTGGTAAAAAGGAGCTATCATTTATGCATCCAGACGCCTTGGCCGCCCGGCTGGCCTGTATCCTGCTGGGTTATCTGTTCGGCAGTTTTCTTACGGCAGAAGTTGTCGCCCGCGTTGTTTCCGGCAAAAGCGCGCGGCAGCTTGGCACCGGCAACCCCGGCATGGCTAATATCATGGCCCAACTGGGCAAGGGGGCCGGGCTGCTAACCCTGGCAGGTGATACGTTAAAAACGGTTGCTGCCTGCGGTGCGGCGTATTATGCTACGGCACCACTGATTGGGCAGGCGTCGATTTTATATGCCGGGCTTGGCGCAGTGCTGGGCCATAACTATCCCGCATGGGCAGGGTTCCGCGGCGGCAAGGGGGTTGCGGTAACCTGCGTTTGGCTCGTTTTGTATCTCCCGTTTTGGGGCACGCTTTGCTGCATCGCTGGCGGGGCACTGGTCCTGTGGCTCGGCTACCTGCCGTTGGGGGCTGTGGTGATCCCAGCGCTGGCCATCCTGCCCGCGTGGCTTTCCTATGGCCCAGAAAGCGGCATTCTAACTTCGGCCCTGGCCATCATGATGTTCAGCCGCCACTACCACGGCCTGCTGCGGATTCGGCAGGGGACAGAGCCCCGATTTTTCCAACGCCGCAATCCAAAATGAACAACTTTATCATAGCATATTTTCACCAGCCTGAAAAGCTGTAAACACATGAAAAAACGATATGATCTTAGAACCATCCAGTCATGCCGTTGCCGTCCGATTTTGAGGTGAAATCTCACAATCCAAACTATTTATACCGTAATCTCCCATAAAAACAGCAGAACAACAGAAACCCCAACAATCCCAAGGTAATAAGTTTGTGTAACTTGGTGCCTTGCGTTATCGACATATCAGAATTACAATATAATTATTACGGAATTGTAAAATGGAGGCAAACTGAAAATGAAGTATTACTTGGCTTACGGTCCCAACCTCAACCTGGTGCAGATGCGCCAGCGTTGCCCCAATGCCCGTGTGGTCGGGTATACATATTTATTCGGTGCGCGCCTGGTCTTCCGTGGTTCCAAGAACGGCTGCTTTTTGACCACGGATTTTCAGCAGCCCTGGTGCCCGTCTATGGTGGGCTGCGGGGTTTATGAGATTTCTGATAAAGACGAGCAGGCTCTGGATGTCTATGCGGGGGTTCCTTATTTCTACCAGAAGCAGACAATGCAGGTACAGTGTGTCTGGGACGTCACTACGCGACGGGAAGTTCTGCATAATATTGAAGCAATCCTTTACACCCTGCCCGCCAGCCACCCCTTGGGTGTTCCTTCCCGCCGCTATCTGCAGGAGTGCAAGAGCGGGTATGATGACTTTCATTTCAGCTTCCTTCCGCTGCGCCAAGCTCTGATTGACAGCAGCCCGGAGCCGCACACGAAGTAAAGGAAACACTTTTGTGTGAAAGAAAAGGCAAAAGCAAAAGATAGGCAAGCGGGAAGCGACGCTCTCCCGTTTTATTTTTTGCTTTGCGAAACAAATTTGAAAAAATTAAAAAAAATATGAAAATATCTGTTGACAAAAGTGGTACTGCTGGTTATAATAATACTCGTCGCCGGTGAGGCGGCCAAACAAAATAAGCGGATGTGGCGGAACTGGCAGACGCGCTAGATTCAGGTTCTAGTTCCCTTAAAAGAGTGTGGGTTCAAATCCCTTCATCCGCACCATGGCGAATGTTCTTACAGCATTTAGCTGTCAAAGAACATTCGCCATTTTTTATTTGCTAAATAGCGACATCACAAGGGGCGTAGTTCACAACTACGCCTTTTCTTGTATTCACCGACACATCGGGTGTCGGCAAAGGAAGGGCACTTGGAATCTCGATGGTGCCCACGCAGTTGTAGTGAATGCGGAGCCGCTGCTCCCATACACCGTTGACCTTTTCTGCATTGAACACTTCGATTTTTTCCACCAGTTCATTCAGCATCCGGGGTGTCAGCTTTTTTGCTCTGGTGTACTTGCGAACTAGACTGATAAACATATCCGTTGTCATAGTTCGGCTGCTCTGCTTTTCGATTTCGGAGCGGAGCTGTTTGATTTTCTCGGTCAGCTCCTTTTGCTCGTCCTCATATCTCCGGGACATTCTGGAAAAGCGTTCATCAGAGATCTTGCCGGAAACATTGTCCTCATAGATGCGCTCAAAGAGGCCGTCCAGTTCTTCATCACGGGCAAGGAGTGCTTTCAACTCTTTCTCTTTCAGCTTGCGGTCGGCTTCGTCTGCCTGCTGGGAGTGCCCGATAACAGCCTTCAAAAAGTCGTCCTCATAGAGGCTGGCAAACTTGGTCAGCCGCCGAATCTCGCCCAGCACCACTTCTTCCAGAAAGTCTACCCGGATGTAGTGGGTGGATTGGCAGGTGCCACGGTTGCCCTTGTAGTTGGAGCAGTTGAAATACTTGATTTCCGGGTTGCCCTGATTGAAGTGGAAATGCAGATTGCAGCCGCAGTCTGCGCAGACAAGCAAGCCAGAGAACATATTGTGTTCTCCGTTGTTGGTACGGCGTTTGCGCATTTTTCCGCGCTTCTGCTGTACCTGCTCAAACACGGCACGTTCAATAATTGGCTCGTGAATATTTTGGAACACAACCCAATTTTCCGGGTCGTTATGAATCCGCTTCTTATTCTTGTAGGACTTGGAGTAGGTTTTGAAGTTCAGAACATCACCACAATACTCCTGCTGGTACAGAAGATGGGTAATCGTGGAGCCATTCCACTTGGTGGCGGGGCGCGTCTTGGTCTTTCCGGGACGGCCGATGCCTTTCTGAATCCAGTAGGCCTGCGGCGTCAGGATGCCTTCCTTTTCAAACTGGGTGGCAATCTGTTCCGTGCCAAAGCCCTCCAACGTCATATCAAAAATGCGCCGGACAACTTGTGCAGCTTCTTCATCAATGACCCAATGCTTGGGATTGTTCGGGTCCTTGATATATCCATAGGGAGGAAGTCCCATCGGTTCGCCGGAGTTGCCTTTGATTTTATTACTGATACGGCGTTTCTTGCTGATGTCACGGGCATACCACTCATTGAACAGGTTTCGGATGGGTGCCAGTTCGTTTTCTCCCTCGGCCGTGTCGATGTTGTCCGAAACGGCAACAAGTCGGATGTCATGGTCTGGGAAAAATTCTTCTGTCAGCCGCCCGACCTCGATATAGTTTCGGCCCAGACGGGAAAGGTCTTTGACGAACACAGCAGAGGCTTTTCCTTGTTCAAGCTGCTGCATCATTTCAACGAAACCGGGACGGTTCATGGTCACGCCGGAAATGCCATCATCCAGAAAGTGAACCAGATTGGTATAGCCTTTTTCCTTTGCAACTTTGGTGAGCAGTTTCTTTTGGTTGCCGATGCTGTAACTCTCGCCCTCCAAATTATCATCACGGGAAAGACGCTCATAGAGAAAAGCGGTTGCTTCACGGGATTTCTTGTTACTCGACTGTTTCATACTCGCTCCTTTCTTGGGACAGTCGAATAGCAAATTCACTTGTACACCTATATTATAACACAATCCGCTTTCTCTGTCCGCTGCCTCCCGAAAGGTCATTATAATTTTTCGCTTTCGGATTTCATCAGCCGGAGAAGAACTTCTCCTAAGGTTTGGGAACTTTCTTCTTTGAACACCGGCTCAACGATAAAGGAGCGATTGCCAATACGATAAGTTGAATCCAGAGTAAGTACCTCTGGATTTTTTGTTTTTTCAGGGTTTGTCTTTTTCGCTTGCATCGTAAAATCCCCTTTCTTAAAAATCAAAAAATGAGCCAACAGATGGCTGCTGGCAGCAACCCACGGGAATCTCACCCCTGCATTCCTCATGCAGCCCTACTCATTGCCTGCGAC
>OLNR01001097.1_pt1 | contig 17197 bp, 10 predicted proteins | sample 1672231 | NCBI WGS metagenome assembly OLNR01 (sample SAMEA3136662, study PRJEB25190) | human gut metagenome
AGATCACGCTGGCCGAGCACGGCTTCCGCCTGCCCAGCTGCCTGGACAACCGCCCCTTGCGCTTCGACGAGTTCGAGGAGCGCATTCCGCAGTTCATCTACGTATCGGCCACGCCGGGCGATTACGAGGAGCGCGTGAGCCAGGCGAAGGTGGACCAGGTCATCCGCCCGACGGGCCTTTTGGATCCGGAGATCGTCGTGCGCACGAGCGCCAGCCAGATCGACGACATCATCGACGAGGCGAAGGAGCGGGCGGCGCGAAACGAGCGCGTGCTCATCACGACGCTCACGAAGAAGATGGCCGAGGACTTGACCGACCATTTGCTGGATCAGGGCGTGAAGGCTCGCTACATGCACTCGGACATCGCCACCCTGGAGCGCACGGAGATCCTGCGCGATCTGCGCCGCGGCGAGTTCGACGTGCTCGTGGGCATCAACCTTCTGCGCGAGGGGCTCGACTTGCCCGAGGTGTCGCTCGTGGCCATCCTGGATGCCGACAAGGAGGGCTTTCTGCGCAACCACCGCTCGCTCATCCAGACCATAGGCCGCGCGGCGCGCAACGTGTCCGGCCAGGTCATCATGTACGCCGACCGCATCACCGATTCCATGCGTCGGGCTATCGACGAGACGCGCCGGCGCCGCGACATCCAGATGGCCTACAACGAGGAGCACGGTATCAAGCCCCAGACTATCCGCAAGGCCATCAACGACATCATGGGCTTCATCACCGAAGACGTGGAGGGCACCACCGCCGAGCAGGTGAACAAGGAGCTGGCAGAGCTTTCCCGTGAAGAGGTCCTGCGGCTCATCTCGTCCATGGAGGACGACATGGCCGCCGCGTCCCGCGACATGGATTTCGAGGAGGCGGCGCGCCTGCGCGACCAGGTGGTGAAGCTGAAGAGCACCGTGGAGGACAAGTCCGAGGAAGACGTGCTGAAGGATTTGAAGAGGGGCGCGCGCAAGGGAAGCGCCTACGGCAACCGCAAGCACGCCGCCTACGGGTCGTCGCGCGCGAATTAGGGCCCGATGCCCGGGCGCCTCGCCGCTATCGCGGGCGCCTTTCGGCGCGGGGCGCCCCGACGGGATGACGAGACGCGTTCAATTTTCGTGGAACTCTTGAGGATTGCGAACTTTACGGAAATGTAAGCTGCTCTGCTGTGGACGTTCTGGCGCTTCGTCGTATAATCGCGAGAAAGCTCCTGCACCACCTGAAGTACTTCCAAAGGAATAAAGCGATGCCCGATCAGCCCGCCTCCCACGGTTCGAACAACCCCCGCAACAATCCGCGACAGCACAAGAAGCCCACGCGCCGCCATCCGGGTGCTCCTGCGCCGACTCCGGCTCCTCGTGCCCATGGGGCCGCGGCGCCGCGTCCGCAGTCGACGGCCGCCCCCTCAGGATATCAGACTCAGCCGGCACCGCAGGCGCCGACCCTCCAGCAGGAGTCGGTTGCGCCCCGCGAGCAGCCGGCCGCTGCCGCCCAGTCGCAGGATCCGCGCCTTCACGAGGCGCAACCCTATCAGCCGCATGACTATCAGCCGCCCCAGCCCCAGCCGCACCAGGCATCGTCGCCGCACGGCTACGCGGGCTATGCGGCCCAGGTGCCCCCGCGGGTCGTCCCGGCCACCAAGGCCGATGGCCAGGTGGCTCCCTATGCCGACATGGGGCGCTACAAGAAGAAGGGCAAGAAGAAGGCGAGCGTCGTCTCCATTATCGTCTCCGTGGTCATTCTGGCCGCTATCGGCGTGGGGGTGTACCTGTATCTGAACCCCTTGCAGTTCAACGTGACGGTCAACGGCATGACGCGCACGGTGGATCGGGGCACGACCTTGAGCGACATGATCGCCGAGGGCGTGGTCTCTCCGAAGCCGGGAAACTTGCTCGCGGTCGATGGGGAGGTTCTGGAAGAGGGGGGCGGTGCCGCCTTTGCCGGTATGGTCAACGGCAACGAGGTGACCGACGGCGCGACCGAGCTGCACAAGGGCGATGTCGTTCAGCTGGACGACGGCGCCGACGCGACCGAGGACTATGATGTCACCACCGAGGAGGCGCCCCCGGGCCAGGTGGAGCTGGGCGAGGGGGCCATCCACGTGTACGTGCCCGGCGAGCCGGCCCAGGTGGAGACGCGCACGGGCAAGGTATCGGGCAAATCCGTGCAGGAGACGGTGAAGGAGGGCTCCGACAACGTCTACCTGAAGTACAACGCGAACACGAACGGCGAGAAGGTCATCGCGCTGACCTTCGACGACGGCCCGTGGCCCACGACGAGCGAGCTGCTCGATGTGCTGAAGGAGAACGACGCCGTGGCGACGTTCTTCACCATCGGCGAGCAGATTTCCGACAAGACCGACTACGTGGACACGATCAAGCGCATGGCGGCCGAGGGGCACCAGATCGGCACCCATTCCTACGACCATGCGGCCACCGGCGGCGGCAATGGCGTGGACATGACGCGCCAGAGCCCGGAAAAGCAGATCGAAGAGGTGCAAATGGGCCAGCAGGCCATCGCGGACGCGACGGGCAGCGAGGCGTCGAAGGTGTTCCGCTCGCCGGGCGGCAACTTCCACGACGAGATCATCTGGAATCTGCAGCCCTATATCACGAGCGAGATCGGTTGGAATGTGGACACCGAGGACTGGCGGCGACCGGGCGCCGATGCCATTGCGGAGCGCCTGCTGTCGGTGAAGCCGGGGGATGTCGTGCTCATGCACGACGGCGGCGGCGATCGCAGCCAGACGATCGAGGCGCTCAAGGTCGCCCTGCCGCAGCTTAGGGCCGAGGGCTACAAGTTCGTGACCATCGACCAGCTTCTGGCCTACGACGATGCCAAGGCGCTCGCCCAAGAGCTGGCCTCTCAGCAGGCAGCCGAATAGCGGTATCTCTGCGAAAAACCTGGCGGATTATCTTCGTAGGGGGCGACCTTGGTCGCCCCTTGTCGCGAGCATGGCCGTTGTCGGGAGGGCAGACCAAGGTCTGCCCCTACGGGTGGGGATGCGCGTCGGCCGTTGCCGGGGGTAGCGGCCGATCTGTGCGGAAGCGCCGGGTTATTGCCTGAGGAGCTCGCGGGCGTGGGCGAGGGAGGTCTCGGTGGCGGTGCCCGATAGCAGGCGCGCCACTTCGGCCACGCGCTCGTCACCCTTGACGGGGGTGAGGATGGTCTCGGGCGTATCACCTGCGGTCTTCGTCACCGTGTAGTGAGCGTCGGCGAGCACGGCCACTTGAGCCAGATGCGTGATGGCGATCACCTGATGGCTGTCGGCGAGCTCGGCCAGCACGGTGGCGAGCGCATTGGCGGTGCTGCCGCCCACGCCGGCATCCACTTCGTCGAAGACAAGCGTCTCGGTGCCGTCCTTCGCGCCCAAGGCCACTTTGATGGCCAGCATGACGCGGCTGATCTCGCCGCCGGAGGCGATGCGGGCCAAGGGACGCGGTTGCATGGAGGCACCGGGCTTGAACTCGAAGACGACGCTCGCACTGCCCGCGGCGCTCCAGTTTTCGCGGGGCAGCGGCTCCACCGTGCACACCAGCGCCGCCGTTCCCATCTCCAGACGGCCGAGCACCTCGTTGACCGCCGCCGCGAACTGCGGGGCCGCCTCGGCGCGGGCGGCGTCGTAGACGGCCGCCGCCTCGGCCAGGACGCTCTCGGCCGCTTCCAGCGCCGCCTCGGCGCGGGCCAGGTTCTCATCGGCGTCGTCGACGAGGCCGACGAGGGCCGCTGCCGCGTCCCAGCGCTCGAAGACGGCTTCCATGGTGGGGCCGAAGGAACGCATGAGACCCATGAGCTGCCCCATGCGCTCCTGGGCCGCCGCCAAAGACTCGCCGTCGAAATCGATGGCGTCGCAATAGGCGGCCATATCTCGGGCGACGTCCTCCACAACGAAGCACGTCTCTCTCAGTGTTGTGGCGAAGGGCGCCAGCGACTCGTCGGCCCGGGAGGCCTCCTCAATGAGCGAGATGGCCGTGTTCAGGGCGTCCAGCGCCCCACCGTCGCCGGAGAGCGCCTCGGCGGCTCCGTGGGAGTTGCGGGCGAGCACCTCGGCGTGCTCGGCCCGGGCGAGCCAGTCGCGCGTTTCCTCGTACTCGCCGCCCTCGGGGTTCACCGCCTCTATCTGCTGCAGCGTGAAACGGGCCTCCTCCAGCTGCGTGTTGGAGGCGCTCGCCGTTGCCCTCATCTCTTCCAGGGCCGCCTCGGCGGCACGGGCATTGGCGAGCGCCTCGCGAAAGGCCGCCCCTACGGTACTTTCCAGATCGGCCCAACCATCGAGGATGCGGCCGTGCTCCGCCGGCTTCAGCAGCGATTGGTATTCGTGCTGTCCGCAGAGCTCTACCAAAGGCCCCACCGTGCGCGCGAGCTCCGACACGCTGGCCATGGTTCCGTTGATGGTGGCGCGACTGCGCCCGTCGGCGCTGACCTTGCGCACTGCGACGAGCTCATCGGCGGTGGGATCGGAAGGGAACAGGCGCCCCCGCACCTCGGCGTTTTTCGCCCCCTCGCGCACGTAAGAGCTGTCGGCGCGCTCGCCGACGAGCAGCTTCACGGCGCTGACGAGCGCCGTCTTTCCGGCGCCCGTCTCGCCGGTGAGGACGGTGAGACCGGGGGAGGGCGAAAGGGAGGCCTCGCGGATGAGGGCCACGTCCTTCACTTGGATTTCGTCGATCATGGTTCCCCGCTAGAAGTCGATGACGTCGAAGACGATGCCCTGCTCCGCCTCAAGCACGCTGAACAGCTCGTCGGGGGCCACGCGGCGCACGGCCCGGGAGACGGATACCTCGCCGCCGTGGGTGACGATGAAGTCGGCCTGCAGCTTGCGGGCGCAGGATTCGGTGAGGGCCGCGCGATAGGGCAGCCCCTCGTGCTCCAGGGCGAAGCGCACGTCGGGGCCGTCGATCGAGCACACGGACAGAAACGCCATGGCCGAGCGCAAAGCCGAGCGGGCGTCGTGGTCGGAGAGGGCCTCGGCGAGGGCAGCGCGCACCTCTCCGAAGGCCTCGGCGGAGACCCACAGCTCCGCGGCCCCGGCCAGCTCCATGGCATGGAGCTTCACCCAGGCGGCGGCGGTGCTCTCGCGTTCGCCGATGAAGTCGAGCAGAACGTCGCTATCGATGAGCAGGCGCATGGCTATTCTCCTTCCCTGGTTGCGGGCGCGCCGTCGCGGGCTTCCCAGAACGACGCCGGTACGGGGCGCGTGGCCTGGCGCAAGCGGAAGCGCAGCTCGTTGGCCTGGGCGTCGGTGAGGGTGATGCGAAGGGGAGATTCTCCCCGTTGCGCATCGGGCAGCTCGCCGGTGGCAAGTACGTAATCGTAGGCGGCGTTCACCAGCTCGGTGGGGGACGAGCCGATGGACCGCAGCTTCGCGTTCACCTGGTCGCGGATTTCCAGGGGCACTCGGGCCGTTACCATGGCGTGCATGGCCGCTCCTTTCTCTTACTTTTGGCGCAGTATAACGGAACACCGAACAAATTGCAATAATAATACGAACAAGTATTTGCATTATGGTCAAAAAGTGTTATGCTCCATGGACAAGGAGTCGACGGCTCGTGTCTTTTTCGGCAAGACGCTTGCCTCGGTCGGTCGATTTGGGGAAGATGGAGCGATGCAGCGCACCGGTCGGCATGTTCGCCCGGGGCAAGCTGCGGCGTAATGGCAGAACGGAAGGGAAACCTTGGCACAGCGAGCGTTCGGAAAAGGAAAAGCGACGAGGGTCTTTCTCGCCCTGTTGCTCGCCTTCTCCCTCGTCGGCATCGGCGCGGTTCCGGCTGCGGCCGATCCTGCCGACGACACTCAGGCTGCCGTGGATGCGGCGCAGGCCACGCTGGATGAGGCCGAATCCCGCATGGCCCAGATCAATAGCGAGTACGAGCAGCTCACCGCCGAGGTGGCCGAGCTGCAGACCAAGATCGACGAGACGGCGGCGGCGGCCATGGAGGCCCAGCAGGCCATGCTCGAGGGGCGCGTGGCTTTAGGCCAGGTGGCCGTGGGCGAGTACCGCGACGGCAGTTCCATGGGGCTTTTGGGCCTCATCCTTGATTCGAAGAACTTCGACGAGCTGCTCCGCAACATGGAGTACGTCACTCAGATCATGTCCTATCAGGCCGACGAGGTGGCCGAGCAGAAGGAGCGCAAGCGCGCCTTCGACGACGTGAGCGACGAGCTGAACGCCCAGAAGAACGAGCAGGAAGAGGCGTTGGCGGCCCAGGAGGCCAAGCGCGCCGAGGCCCAAAGCGTCGTGGAGGACGCCACGGCCCGCCTGGAGGGCGCTCAGGAGGAGCACGCGGCCCGTCTGGCCGAGCTCGCCGCTCAGGCCGAGGCCCTGCGCAAGCAGGAAGAGGAGGCCGCCGCAGCGGCGGCCGCGGCCGTGCAGGAGAGCCCCGACGCCAATACGGGCGATCGCGAGCCGGTCGTCTCCGACGACGAGGGCCCCTCCGATAACGGCGGCTCGTCGGGTAGCTCTGGCGATTCCGGCAGCTCAGGATCATCGGGGAATTCCGGCAGCTCGGGCGGCTCCGGCAACTCGGGCTCGTCGGGCGGCTCGTCGGAGGAAGGGTGGCTTTCAGGCGTGGCCTCGGCCTACGGCGGCAGCACCGATCCGAACACGCCGAACCCCGGCACCACGTCCACCGGCGCCGTCTGCGACGACAACTCCATGGGCGTGGCGGTGCCCAAATCGATGCCGAACTACCGCAGTTATTTCGGACGTACGGTGGAAATCGTCTACGGAGGTCAGACCGTGTATGCCACGGTGAACGACTGCGGCTCCATGGGCGGCGGTTCCCGCGTCCTCGATCTGCAGCCGGGCGTGTGGAAGGCCTTCGGCTTCTCCAGCTGCCGCGCCTGGGGCCTGCGCACCGTCAAGTACCGCTTCCTGTAGGGCGCCTCGCCGCGCCACTGGAGCGCTGCGCCTCTTCGCGGCTCGCCGGAGCCCGCTTCCCGTCTGCCTCCGCGCGCCTGCGGCCCGCTTCCCGTCTGTCGGGCGCGGGAAAGTTCTGCGCTCGCTCCGCTTCGAAGTGCGCTATACTGTGGCGTTACATGCGATGACGAAGACAGCGGACGCGCGTCACGGTCGCCAGAGAAGGGCTTCACCGGCTGAGAGAGCCCGACCCTCTGAGTGCGTCTTATTCCCTTCCGAGCAGCATTCCCGAACGCGAACGCCCACGGGCGAGGCGACCAGTAGGGGTGCCGGGTGCTCCCGTCACAGAGCGCGAACAAGCGGGCGACGCTGCATCGCCACCCAATGGGTGCGCGGGTGCGTTGCCAACCGAGGTGGTACCGCGAGAGCCTTCTCCCGTCCTTGGATTCCTGGTAAGCCGCAAGCGGCCCCAGGCGGGACGGAAGAAGGCTCTTTTTTGTTGGCTCGAGAAGAAAGGCGAACCTTATGGCAATCGCAGAGGAGTTGGCGGCGCTGCGCGAGCGCACCTTGGCCGAAATCGCCGCGGCGGACACGTCGGCGGCGCTCGAGGCGGTGCGCGTGGCAGTGCTGGGCAAGTCCGGCACGCTGACCGGGTATTTGAGATCCATGGGCCAGGTGCCCGCTGAAGAGCGCGCGAGCGTGGGCAAGGCCGTGAACGCGGCCCGCGTGGAAGTGGAAGAGGCGCTGGCCGCCCGCAAGGCGGCACTCGATGCCGCCGAGCTTGAGGCGGCCATGGGGGCGGCGGCCGTGGACGTGACGCTGCCCGGCCGCGCCCAGCAGGTGGGTACCCGCCACCTCATCAACGGCATCATCGACGAGGTGTCCGATATCTTCTTGGGCCTGGGCTACAAGGTGGTGGAAGGCGAGGAGATCGAGACCGACTACTACAACTTCACGGCCCTGAACGCCCCGGCCGATCACCCGAGCCGTTCCATGCAGGACACCTTCTACGTGCACGACCTGTCCGGCGACACCTCGCGGGTGCGCGGCGAGTCCGACGTGCTGCTGCGCACCCAGACCTCCGGCGTGCAGGTGCATGTCATGGAGGACTGGGACCTGCCCATCTACATGATCGCCCCGGGCAAGGTGTACCGCCGCGATGTGGCCGACCCGTCGCATCTGCCGCAGTTCCACCAGATCGAGGGGCTCGTGGTGGATCGCGGCATCACCTTCGGCGACCTGAAGGGCACGCTCGACTACGTGTGCAAGCAGATCTTCGGGCCCGAGCGCAAGACGCGCTTCCGCGCCCACTACTTCCCGTTCACGGAGCCCTCGGCCGAGGCGGACGTGAGCTGCGGCATCTGCCACGGCGAGGGTTGCCGCATGTGCAAGGGCACCGGCTGGATCGAGATCTTGGGCTGCGGCATGGTGGACCCGAACGTGCTTTCCATGAGCGGCATCGACCCGGAGGAGTACTCGGGGTTCGCTTTCGGCATGGGGGTGGAGCGCATCGCCTGCCTGAAGTACGACGTGCCGGATTTGCGTATGCTTTTGGAAGGCGACATGCGGTTCTTGCGGCAATTTTAGTTGTAGCTCTGCCGGGGTCGGGCTTCCGAGTAGTGCTCAGTCGCTCAGACAGTCCTCGCTCGGCGGAAATGCCCACTGGGCATTTCCGTTCGCTGCGGAACTCGCTTGGTGAGCACCACTCGAAATCCCTCTGCGCATTCCCATGGTGGAGAGTGGAATAGCACCGGCTAGAAATCTTGTTGTCAAATGAGACAGGCGATTAAGAGGAAGAAACCAGTATGAAAGTATCTTTGAAGTGGCTTTCTGAGTATACGGCGGTGCCGGAGGATTTGAAGGCGTTCTGCGACAGGCTCGATCTGACGGGCACGGGCGTGGAAGGCGTGGAGAAGACCGGCGAGGCCTTCGAGGGCGTTGTGGTGGGGCACGTGCTCACCTGCGAGCCGCATCCCGATTCCGACCACATGCACGTGGTGACGGTGGATGTGGGCGCCGAGGAACCCGTGCAGATCGTCTGCGGGGCGCCGAACATCGCGGCGGACATCAAGGTGCCCGTGGCGCTCGTGGGCGCGGTGCTGCCCGGCGATTTCAAGATCAAGAAATCGAAGCTGCGCGGCGTGGTGAGCTGCGGCATGTGCTGCTCGAAGCGCGAGTTGGGGCTCGGCCAGGATCATTCCGGCATTTGGGTGCTTCCCGCCGATGCGCCGGTGGGCCAGTCTATGGCGGACTTCATGAGCGCGGGGGACACCGTGCTCGACCTGGAGATCACGCCGAACCGGCCGGACTGCCTGTCCATGGTGGGCATGGCCCGCGAGGTGGGGGCCATGTACCAGCAGCCGGTGGCCTGGCCGCTTTCCGGCGACGTGGAGAAACTGGCTGCCGTGACCGCCGGCGAGGACGTGGCGGCCGCCGTCACCGTTGAGGTGCCCGATGCCGCGCGCTGCCCGCGCTACACCGCCCGGGTCATCGACAACGTGAAGGTGGGGCCTTCCCCCGAATGGCTTGCCGAGCGCGTGACTGCTGCCGGGAGCCGTTCCATCAACAATGTCGTGGACGTGACGAACTACATCCTGTACCTGTACGGCCAGCCGCTGCACGCCTTCGATTTCGCGAAAGTGGCCAGCGCCGACGGGTGCGCCCATATCGTCGTGCGCGCCGCCGCCGACGGCGAGCGCCTCACCACCCTGGACGGGGAGGACCGCGAGCTGACGAGCGACATGACGGTCATCGCCACCCCCGAGCGCGCCGTGGCGCTCGCCGGCGTTATGGGCGGCGAGAACAGCGAGGTCACCGAGGAGACCACCTGCGTGCTTTTGGAGTCCGCCGCCTTCGAGCGCGGCCGCACCTCCCGCACGAGCCGCAACTTGGGCCTTATCTCCGAGGCCTCCATGCGCTACGAGCGCGGCGTGGACGATCACTTGTGCGAAGTGGTCTCCCAGGCCGCGGTGGCGCTTCTGGCCGAGGTGTCCGGGGGCACGGTGCGCCCCGGCGTGGTAGACGTCTACGAGCTTCCCACCGCCCGTCCGGAGCTCATCTTCCGCATTCCGCGCTTTGTGGCCATGATGGGGGCCGACATTCCCACCGACTTCATCGAGGACGTTCTCGTGCGCCTCGGCTGTGCCGTCGAGGCCACCGACGACCCCTCCGTGCTCTCGGTGCTGCCGCCCACCTTCCGCCCCGACTTGGAGCGCGAGATCGACCTGTACGAGGAAGTGCTGCGCCTGTGGGGCATGGACCGCATCCCGCCGACGCTGCCCGGCGGCCGCGAGCGCGTGGGCGCGCGCACGCCGGAGCAGGAGACGGTGCGCGTGATCAACGACACCCTGCGCGCCTCCGGCATGAACGAGACCATGACCTACTCCTTCGCCGAGCCCGGCGACATCGAGCGGCTGCGCCTGCCCGCCGAGGGGCTGGGGCTGGCCGTGGAGCTTCTGAACCCGCTGAATGCGGACATGTCGGTCATGCGCCAGTCCATCGTGCCCGGGCTTCTGCGCTCGGTGGCCTACAACCAGGCCCGCGGCGTGAAGAACATCCAGCTCTACGAGATCGGCACGGTGTTTATGGCCGCCGAGGGCCGCAAGAAGGCCAAGGAACGCAAGAAGCTCGCCGGCGTCCTGGCCGGCTCCATGCGCGATGCGGCGTGGAACTCACCAGCGGTGCCCTTCGACTTCTTCGACGCCAAGGGCGTGCTGGAGAACCTGGCCCGCGAGCTGGCGCTGCCCAAGGTGCGCTTCCGGGCGCTTTCCGCCGAGGAGGCCCCGCAGCTGCAGCCGGGCCGCGCCGCCGAGATGATGGCGAACGGCGCGGTTATCGGCTGGGTGGGGGAGATCCATCCGCTCGCGGCCGACGCCTTCGGGGCCGAGCCGCCCGTGGTGGCCTTCGAGCTTGATGTGGCGGCGCTCGTGCGCGCGTGCCGTCCGGCCCGCGACTACGTGGACGTGCCCACCTTCCCGGCCGTCACGGTGGATCAGGCCTTCGTGGTGGCCGAGGACGTGCCCCATGAGAAGATGGTCCAGGTGATGACCTCGGCCGGCGGGAAGCTTCTGGAATCCGTGGCGCTGTTCGACGTGTACCGCGATGCGGAGCGCGTGGGCGCCGGCAAGAAGTCCATGGCCTACAGCCTCGTCTACCGCGCGCCCGACCGCACGCTGACCAGCGAGGAAGTGGAGCGCGCCCACGGCAAGCTCGTGTCGAAGGTGGAAAAGGCCACCGGCGCCGAGGTTCGCGGGTAGGCGTCGGGCGAGGGCGGAACCACGCGGTATTCTGATTCGCTCAGGCAGTCCTCGCTCTGCAGGACAGGACATTCAGTCCTGTCCTGTTCGCTGCGGAACTCGCTCGGTCAGAACATCCCGTGTTTCCGCTTGATCCGGCAGCGGTCGAGACGGGCTTTTCGTGGAAGGCGGCCGGGGACGGCGCCCCTTCGGTACAATAGCGAACCGGCAAATGAGTAAGGGCGGCCTCGTGTCGCCCGCTTTCGATAAAGGAGCATCTATGTGCGGAATCGTCGGCTATACCGGTGAGGCGAGCGCCACTCCCATCCTGGTGGAGGGGCTCACCCGCATGGAATACCGCGGCTACGACTCGGCGGGTGTGGCCGTGGAGCAGGACGGCGGCATTCAGGTGATCACCCGCAAGGGCAAGGTGGCCGAGCTTGCGCACACCCTCGGCCACTTCGAAATGACGGGCACCTGCGGCATCGGGCACACCCGTTGGGCCACCCACGGCAAGCCGAGCGAGGCCAACGCGCACCCGCACACCTCGTGCTCCGGCGACATCGCCGTGGTGCACAACGGCATCATCGAGAACTTCGCCGAGCTGCGCGAGGAGCTCGTCGGTCGCGGTCACGTCTTCAAGAGCGAGACGGATACCGAGGTGGTGGCGCACCTCGTGGAAGAGTCCTACCACCGCATGCTCGCCGAAGGCACCGGCGACTTGCGTGCGGCGGTGGCCGAGGCGGCCGCGCGGCTCGTCGGGGCCTACGGTCTGGCCGTCATGGCCGATGCCGAGCCGGGCACGATCATCGCCTGCCGCAAGGATTCCCCCATCGTGGTGGGCTGCGGCGAGACCGGCAGCTACGTGGCCTCCGACATCATTGCGATGATCGACGCCACGCGTGATGTGGTGGTGCTCGCCGACGGGCAGATGGCGCGCCTGCGCCCCGATGGCATCGAGTACTACGACGAGGCCGGCAACCCCATTAAGCCCGACGTCACCCATGTCGATTGGGATCTCGACGTTGCCGAAAAGGGCGGGTACCCCGACTTCATGCTGAAGGAGATTCACGAGCAGCCTCGCGTCATTCGCGATACGCTGGCCGGCCGCCTGGTCGCCGGCTCGCTGGTCATCGACGAGTTGGACATGACGCCGGCCGAGCTCAACCTGGTCGATCGCGTCTACATTATCGCGTGCGGCACCTCCTACCATGCGGGCCTCATCGCCAAGAACCTCATAGAGAGCTGGGCCCGCATCCCCTGCGAGGTGGAGGTGGCCAGCGAGTTCCGCTACCGCAACCCCATCATCACGCCCACTACCCTCGTGGTGGCCGTGTCGCAATCCGGCGAGACCGCCGATACGCTGGCGGCCATCCGCGACGCTCGCGTGAAGGGGGCGAAGGTCTTCGGCATCACGAACGTGGTGGGAAGCCCCGTGGCCCGCGAATCCGACGGCGTCATCTACACCAAGGCCAACAAGGAGATCGCCGTGGCCTCCACGAAGAGCTTCCTGGGTCAGGTTGTTTCCCTCACGCTTTTGGCGATGCTGCTCGGCCAGGCGGTGGGCCGGCTGACCGGCCGGCAGATCAAGCTGCTGTTCAGCGAGTTGGCCGATACCGCCGAGCAGGTCGAGCGCATCCTCGCCGACTGCGATCCGGCGGTGGAGGCGGCGGCCGACGCCATGGTGGACGCGACAAGCGCCCTGTTCATCGGCCGGGGCATGGGGGCCGCCACCAGCTACGAGGGCGCCCTTAAGATGAAGGAGATCAGCTACCTGCACGCCGAGGCCTACGCCGCCGGCGAGATGAAGCACGGCCCCATCGCCCTTATCGACGAGGGATTCCCCGTGGTGGCCATCGCGACGAAGAGCCCCGTTTACGACAAGGTGGTGTCGAATTTGCAGGAGTCCCGGGCCCGCGGCGCCTGCATCATCGCCGTGGCCACCGAGGGCGATGAGGAAATCGCCAAGCACGCCAACCACGTCATCTACGTGCCGAAGGTGCGCGACGCCTTCTCGCCCATCACGGCCAGCGTGCCCTTGCAGCTGCTCTCGCGCGCCGTGGCCGTCAAACGCGGCTGCGACGTGGACCAGCCCCGCAATCTCGCGAAATCGGTGACGGTCGAATAGCTATGAGTCTCTTTCGGCGCCGCACTCGACCCCGAGGCGGCGCCTTTGCGTATCCCCGATGATCTGAAAGGCAGATGGAGTGGCCCGATCGAAGAAATCCCAAGCCGCCGTCGATGGCGCGCTTGCCATGGACGTGCCCAACGAGGAAGTGGGCCTCGGCGTGGACATCGTGGAAATCGCGCGCATGCGCAAGATCATCGATCGCTCGCCGGCCTTCGTGGAGAAGGTGTACTCCGCCGCCGAGCGGGCCTATTGCGACTCCCATGCTCACCCCGAAGTGCACTACGCCACCCGCTTCGCCGCCAAGGAGGCGGTGCTGAAGGCGCTCGGCACGGGGTTTTCCGAGGGCATCGGCTGGCTCGATGTGGAAGTGCGCCGCACGAGCAAGGGGCGCCCCTACGTGGTGCTCACCGGACGCGCCCGCGAAGTGGCCCGGGAGCAGGGCGTGCGGGAGATTCCCCTCTCGCTGTCCTACACCCATACCGACGCCGTGGCCTGCGCCATGGCCATCACCGAGGAGTCGGTGGCGGCCACCGAGCGGCGGCGCGACCCCATGGAGGAGCTCACCCGCCAGTTCAAGGACGCCCGCGCCCTGCTGGACGACCTCCCGGGAGCGCTTGCAGCCGGGTAGAATGAGCGATCTTCGAAACCCGCTGTCGATCCACCTTCCTGCGCAACCATCGATATCCCAAAGCAAGCCCTCGGGACAACTTTTCAGCATTTCGTGCAGAGAAAAGTGCGATTGTGCGAGTCTGAAGCGCCTTCGTTGACTCATTTTGCGGAGAAAATCACGATCGTGCGAGTTTTTCTCTTCTCAGAACTCGCACGATCGTGATTTTCTCGACATTTGCGACGCATTTTATGTTTTGTTCCGAGGTTTGCTGAGTTTTGCGAAGTGAACAGACAAATGCGGCTAACGCGACAGGTCGGTTTTGCCCTATCGCGACAGCTTGGCTACGACGCGTTCCAGGGCGTGGACGTCGATGGGCTTGGCGACATGCGCGTTCATGCCGCAGGCCAGGGCCTGGCGCTCGTCCTCGGCGAAGGCGTTGGCCGTCATGGCGATGATGGGGATGGTGCCGGCGTCGGGACGATCCATCGCGCGGATGGCCCGGGCGGCGTCGTGGCCGTTCATCACGGGCATCTGCACGTCCATGAAGATCATGTCGAAGGTGCCCGGGGCGCTCATCCCGAACTTCGCCACGGCCTCCTCGCCGTTGGCGGCCACCTCGCAGGTGGCGTCGTGGATGTTCAGGATGGCGGTGATGACCTCCGCGTTCAGGGCGTTGTCCTCCGCCACGAGGACGTGCTTGTGCGCCAGGGCGTTCCCGTCGGTCCCGCTCGCGTCGCCGGCTCGCTTTCCGCCGTCGCCCTCGCTGCCGTCCGTCTCGTCGCCGGCCGGCGGGAAGTCCAGATCGACGATGAAGGTGCTGCCCGTCCCCGGCTCGCTTTCCACGGAGATGGTGCCTCCCATAAGATCGACGAGGTTCTTCGTGATGGCCATGCCGAGGCCCGTTCCCTGAACCTTGTTGGTGAGGCTCGGCTCCTCGCGGGTGAACGAATCGAAGATGGTGGCGAGGTAGTCCTTCGACATGCCGATGCCGTCGTCGCGGACGATGATGCGCAGGTGCTGCAGCTCGCCGTGGCGCTTGGCGGAGCCGTCGACGCGGAAGAGGATGTGGCCGCCCTCGGGCGTGTACTTCATGGCGTTGGAGAGCAGGTTCATGAGGATCTGGCGCAGCCGCCCCTCGTCGCCGACGAGCCAGTCGTGCTCGACCTTGTCCACTTCCACGGTGAACACTTGGTTTTTGGCGTCGGTCTGCTGGCGCATCATGGCCTCGACGGACTCCACGGTGCCGGAGAGGGCGAAGGCGCTTGCTGCCAGGGTGGTCTTGCCGGCCTCGATCTTCGACATGTCCAGCACGTCGTTGATGAGCCCCAAAAGATGCTGGCCGGAGGTGGCGATCTTGCGGTTGTAGTCGCGCACATGGGCGGGGTTGTTGGCCTCGCGGTCGATGAGCGTGGAGAAGCCCAGGATGGCGTTCATGGGCGTGCGGATGTCGTGGCTCATGGAGGAGAGGAACGAGCTTTTGGCGCGGTTGGCGTCCTCGGCGGCGGTGGCGGCGCGCTCGAGGCGGGCGCGGATCTCGTGGTCGGCGGTGACGTCGGTGAGCGAGAAGATGGTCTTCTCGCGCTCGGCGAGCATCACGGGCCGCGCCGTCATGCGCAGCCACTGGGAGCGGCCCAGCGCCGGGTTGTCCGCCTCGAATTCCCAGGTGCGCGCCTTATCGCCGGCGCCGGAGTGCACGATGGCGGCCACGTTGGCGTAGGCCTCGTTGGGCGACAGCTCGTTGGGGACGAAGAAGTCGCGGGCCGGAATGCCGAGGATGTCCTGGGTGTTCTCGAAGATGGCCTCGATGAGGCGCTCCTTGCGATCGACGATGAAGATGGCGGTGTCGATGTTGGCGCCGATGGCCGAGTACACGCTCTGGATGTACTGCTCGTAGCGGTGCTCGCGGCGGCGCCGGTACACCATGAGGGCCACCATGGCCGCCGCCGCCACGGCCACGGCCACGGCGAGCACGGCCACCATCTGGTTGGTGATGCCGACGATCTGCGTGCCGTCGGATTCCACCACCGAAAGCGGCAGGATGGTCACGAGCGACCAGCCGCTTTTGGCGCTAATGGGAGTGTAGAAGACGAACTGGTCGGCGCCGTCGAGGGTCATGACGAGGCTGCCGGAGGTATCGGAGGCGATGCCGGCGAGCAACGAGGAGACCTGGGACGAGTCGGCGTTGTCGTTGATGAGGGCCGAAAGGCTGCCCTGGACCGCCTCGTCGGCGCCGCGGTTGGCGTCGAGCACGATGGTGCCGGAGGAGTCGACGACGAAGGTGGCGCCGGCGCTGGAATAGGCGGTGCCGTAGGAGTTCTGCAGCTCGTCGGCGGGGTAGGAGACGTAGACGGCGCCGAGGACGTCGCCGGGATCCGCGGGTGTGGCGGTCGTCCCGGGGCCGGCGGTGACGGGGGCGTCGACGATGGGGGCGTAGAAGAGGATGCGGCGCTCGCCGCCGTGGCCGAGGTACATCTCCGAGGAGCCGGTCTCGCCGGCCATGGCCGGGCCGAACAGCTCGTCTTCCAAGGCCGGATCGTACAGGTCGGTCTCGCTCGAGGAGCACCAGGTGCTGCCGTCCTTGGAGCGAATCCAGGCGGCGGCGGCCTCGTGGGTGGAGATGAAGTCCTTCACCTGGTCGCGGGCCTCTTGCGGGGTGACGTCGGCGATGAAGTGGGCGAGGCTTTTCACGGAGTTCTGGTCGGAGGCGAGGCATTCGTCCAGGTAGTGGGCGCGGGCCGTGGCCAGCTCCATGACCGAGGTGGTCGTGGTGTTGCGCACGAGGGACTGGATCTGCCCCAAGTAGAACAGATTCACCGTGATGGCGACGGCGGCGAAGACGGCCACGATGACCAGGCCTGCGGCCATGATCTTACGGCTATCTACTTTGACGGCGTGCACGGCCTCCCCTTTCTGCTCTCAATGACACCTCAGTATAAGGCTATAATGCCGCAATTGTGGCGAGATTCGCTATTAACCCCTGTCAATAGAAGGGGGCGAGCGTGCCGCCCCGCCTTAGGACTCGATGGCGCGGATGGCGTCGGGAAGGTAGGTGATGAGGTCCTCGGCGGCGACGCAGATGTCGGTGAGGGCGGCCGCGGCGGCCCGGCCCGCCTCGGCGTGCAGGGCGCAGCCGAGGGCCGCGGCGTCGCGGGGGGAAAGTCCCTGGGCGAGCAGGGCGCCGACGATGCCCGCGAGCACGTCGCCCGTGCCGGCCTTGGCGAGCGCGGACGTGCCCCGGTCCATGACCTCGACGGTGCCGTCGGGCGAGGCGATGAAGGTCACGGGGCCTTTGAGGGCCACAACGGCGCCATAGGCCTCGGCGAGCGCGCAGGCCAGGGCCGCAGGCGCGGGGTCGGCGGCCGCCAGCGTGGAGC
>OLNR01001114.1_pt1 | contig 17001 bp, 20 predicted proteins | sample 1672231 | NCBI WGS metagenome assembly OLNR01 (sample SAMEA3136662, study PRJEB25190) | human gut metagenome
TTATCAAACTTTGCAGGACAGAAACAGATATGAAGGAAATGATATACCTCTTCAGATGCATCCGGGATCGTATCTTCATCCATGCCCTTTCCCGGAATATCATAGGTTCCTTCTGCTGCCAGGATCAGGTAGCTTTCCGGATTGTCATAAGTTTCCATTACCCTGTCATAGAAGGCATCCAGAAGCCCTTCATCCATCTTGCTGTTCAAAAGCTTACAAAACGCATCCTGAGTCCCGCCTTCTGCTTCCTGCTTTAACGGAAACTCCATATTGAACAGCTTTCCGCCGATCTTTCCGGTCAGGGAACTTTTCAGGATATCGAAATACTTTTCCAGTTCCTCTTCCGGCAGTTCAAACGGGGAAATATTAAAACTTAATACCTTGTTCTTATCCTTATCAACATAGCATCCAGCTATCTTACCAATGCAGCTGTACTCCGGCTTATACTGTTTCTTAATCTCCGCAATCTCTTTTTTGTTCACAATAAAACCCTCCTGTTTTCTCTGTCTGTTTTCTGTCATATCGGGATGCCGAAACCATAAGGCAGCAGTCGACAAACCCCAAAACAACAAATGCGGACAGGATCATTATTTTTCCGATCATATATATCCTCCTCTCAGTTAACTACAGTTATAGTATGACAAATCAGCTCATAGATATTTCTGTGCGAAAAAAGCAGCACATCTATGCTGCTTTTTCCTTCTTTCTGTAATCGTTTTTATTCGAATACAATAGCTTACATCTCACCATTTGGTACCTTTCGACTACCCGGCGTATCCGGCCTGCAGTACCAGCGCCTTCGCACGTTCCGCTCTCATCCACCAACCGTGCAGAAAGAAGCCGAAAAAAATTAAATCAAAAGAAACTGTCTTTCTTCATAAAACACCACGACCTCTCCGGCATATGCCGGATGACTTTACGCCGGGTTTCCCTATTCAGATTTTTTATCTTTCATCAAGCCGCAGACCTTACAGGTTTTCCTGACAGGATATCTTTTGCTCCTGCATAAGCAGGATGTTTTTCTGGCATCCGTAATATGACAAAAAATTGGTTAAAAACTACGTCTCGCTTGATGATGATTTTGACGAAGAGCATTATGAAAACTTTGGCCTTGGTGGTCATCTTGTCAAAACGGATTTTTTGTAGATGATGAATTAAAAGGCGGACTTCAGGAAAAACATGTTGAAAAAGCAAAAGAAATACTTAAGGAAGAGGCGTAAGCTTCTTCTTTTTTTGTAGCCTGATAAATCCGGCATACTGGAAATATAAAAATATATACATAGAGAAGGAGTCAAAAATTATGACGACAAATAAAATTCTTAACAAAGTAGACCACACACTGCTTTCGCAGTCTGCAACATGGAAGGATATCAAAACCGTGCTGGATGATGCGGTTAAATACGAAACCGCGTCTGCCTGTATCCCGCCATCATATGTGAAACAGGCGGCGGAGTATCTGAAAGAGCAGAACATCAGTTTACCGATATGTACTGTAATCGGATTCCCGAACGGGTATAACACGACAGCTGTTAAGGTATTTGAGGCATGTAATGCGGTACAAAATGGGGCTTCTGAAATTGATATGGTAATCAATATCGGAATACTGAAGGACAAAAAGTATACTGAGATTGAGAACGAAATCAGAACGGTTCATGATGTCTGCGATGGAAGAGCGCTGAAAGTGATTATTGAAACATGTTTTCTGACTAAGGAAGAAAAGATTAAGATGTGCGAAATTGTTACTGCTGCTGGTGCAGAATACATCAAGACATCAACCGGCTTTTCTACTGGCGGAGCAACACCTGATGACATCGTGCTTATGAAAAAGCATGTCGGTCCTGACATTAAAATCAAGGCAGCAGGTGGCATCAAAGGATTTTCAGATGCTGAACTGATGCTTAATCTTGGAGCTGACAGGCTCGGAACTAGCCGACTGGTTAAGGCTATAAAAATTTCAGACAAAAAAAGAAAGGATGAAATATAATGACACATTTGGAAAAATATTCCAAAGACATCGCAAAAATTGCATGCTCCGGAGGGCTGTTTGGAGTAATGCGAGAAGATAATAGACCTATCAGCTGCCGTAATGCTATTTGCCAAAACTGCTTATTCTACAATGCACACTCTGGTCCTGACGACTGGTGCTCTCAGAATAAACGCAGCGAATGGTCTTATTCCGAATGCTGATATACAAAAGCAAGACGAGACCTCATTTCTGCGGCCTCTTTTTTTGCGTAAACCTTCCCTATTTAGATTTTTCATCTTTCATCAGGCCGCAGACCTCACAGGTTTTCCTGACAGGATATCTTTTGCTCCTGCATAAGCAGGATGTTTTTCTGGCATCCGTAATATGACAACAATAATTTTTCTTCATATTAACGTCAGCAGTTGATGCTGAAAAAAATACAGAAAGGATTTATAAATATGAGCGATTTCATGAATGAACCAGAAGAAACAGAAATTGAGCCTGTAGAGATTGAAGAAACTGAGGAAACAGCCGGGGAAGTGGCAGACAACACAGGGGAAACTCCTACCGCGGAGACAGTCAGCAAATTCAGAGAACTGACTTCTAACAGGATGAAGATGATCGGGCAGCAGCTTTTCCAGATGAAAAAGATCCCGGAAAAAAGAGGAATTGATTATTCCAGGGAGGATGTAGAGAAGATCTTCACTTACTTAAGAAACGAGATCGACAAATGCGAAAGTGAATTTATCAAAAAATTTGACGAAAAGAAAGCAGACAAGTTTGACTTTGATTTCAAATTCTAAGATGCATTACAGAGCTATTATTTCTTGAAAAGTAAATTTGAATTCACTTTTTAAGGAATTTTTTAAAAAAGGTTGCCAAACAGCAGCCTTTTTTAGCTTTTCCTCTTGAAAATATTAAAAGCAAAACCCAAAAACAATACTTTTCTTTAATTACTTTGGCGGTAATGTATCAGCTTAATATTGTCCAGCTGGCTTACCTGTTTTTAAGTACAAAAATATCCGCGGCACCACAAGGTTTTCCGCGGATAAAAAAAGTTAAAAACACACTCATTTCTGTTTGCTAAGCCGAAAATAGTTATTCTTCTGCCATACACTCCAGACGGATCTTATCCGCGGAGGCGCATCCGAATTCTTCACAGAAAGCCAAAGCAAGCTCTTCGTCTGTATCATAGCCTTCCACATACCACAGGCCTTTTGATTTTCCAGATACAAACACCTCATAGATCATATCTGAGCAAATATGATCGCAGTAGGAGAAGTCGTTCAGATATTCATGGATGTACTCACAGTATTTTTCATTAATACCGTGGAAACTAATGCAGTGGAAACATTCCTGGCAGGTGGCCGGACGTATCAGCTTTTCTTCATCCTCTCCGCTTTCAGAATATACCGCTTCGATACATTCATATTCCGTTTCACCATTGCCTTCGCAATACCTGTCATATGCTTGCTCTGCAAGCTGCTGAGAATCTTCCGGAGCAACATCAAAGTCCTCCTCCAATGTTTTTCTCGTCAAAATACCACACACCCAAGGGTATGTGGCTTGTAATACCCACCGAAGGTAGATATCTCAAACCAGCACAACCCTCAAGGCTGGGCTTACCGCTGGCATTGTGGTTCGTCCGCATTCAGGCCAGATGCCGTCTCTGCTCCCACAACAGTACCTGGAAATCCTTCAGGGTCGCCGCGGTTTCGGGACACTTGACAGGTACAGCTTACGGTCAGGCTGTCAAACCTTAAGGTACACCATACCATGCCCCCATTGTAAAAATTAAATCAGTTTAAACGATGTTTTATCGGATTAATACAAAAGCATTTTCTGCTATCGTATTCTCCACATTCTTCTTTGCTGCCTTAGCCTTCCGCTTCTTTCCATTTGGCTCCATCTTTGTAAAAGACGGGTTCTTATCGCCTTTCAGATACTCAGCACCAAGAAACATTAAGTTTAAAGCCCCAACCTCATCGTCATTTTCTACATGTCCGCATTCCGGACATATATATTCATGTGTGTCACGATGCCTGGCTGCTTTATCATATCTTCCACAGTGAGGGCATCTCTGTGATGTTTTGTATGCATCAGCTTCAATCACCTGCTGTCCCCTTAAAGCCGCCTTGTATTTTAATTTTTCCCCAAAATCATAGAACGCCCATGACCGCAGCTCATTTGTCTGTTCCTTAGAGTGGAAGTTGCGTTCTTCAAAAGATACTCCGGTAAGGTCTTCAAGCACAAATAGTGTATCTTTCGGATAGTTTTCGCAGAGTGCCTTGGTGAGACAATGATTCACATCGTTCATATAGCCGTTCTCTCTGCCGGATAATCTCTTTAATATACGTTTTGCCCCGCGAGTTCCTTTTTTCTGGAGTGAGGCTCGGGTCCTATTGTATCTTGCCCGGATCTTTCTTGCGTCATCGCCGCTGTACCGTGCGGCCAGACCGCTCTGGTCGGCAGCGGTAACGATATTGACAAGCCCACGGTCAAGCCCGGCAATATTTGAAATGTCTTCGTTTTCAGTTACCGGAAGCTTTGCTGTTACTGAAATATGCAGAAACCATTTTCCGCCGGAGGAAAGAAGTTTCGCTTCTCCAAATCTCCATTTCGGGTCTTCGATGTTTAAGCCCGGCATGTCTGAATCGTTAAAGATATCCTCAGATCCTTTTACTACAAATCTTACTTTTGTACGACCTGTAAGCGTAGCGATAGAAAGAAGGAGCCTTCCGTTTTTATCGTTTACAAAGCTCCAGTCACGCCCTCTGACAAAATCTGCCTGTGGCCGCCTGTACACAACCGGATGCTGCAGCCAGTTCAGGTCTTTTTTATATCTGGACGTATTTCCATCTGTATCCGTATAAGTGTAATACTGTTTCTTAAGAGTTGTGTCAATAGCCCTGTACTTTGCGGATACGGATCTGATGAGACTTTCTGCAAGCTGTGACTTCATGTCTTTCTTCTGTCTTATGTCGTAATAATATTTATCATGCAGAGTCCTGCAGTCAGTTATCATTTCCGGACTGGAAAAGTCATTAAACATAAGGCCGGAAAGCCATGTGGCCGCTTCACTGTATGCCGTAGTCAGTTTCTTAAATTCTTCAATTGTGTTCTGGTCAGGATACAGTTTTGCTTTTATGGATATCGTCACGTCCTGTTCTTTTGCTGGCATCAGTGTCCCTCCTTTCAGCGGATTTCATCAACTTATGTTCACGCATGTTTAATATGACGAATTTTTCAGGAGAAAGTAAAAGAATAAGATATTTTTTATTTATTTGTAAAAAAAGGCCCTTCCTCCACATACCCAAGGGTGTGTGGTTTCCGGGCTTAAAATAAATATGAATACACAGAAAGTAACGGAGATGGCTTGGATATTCAAAGATTGCTCAAAACTTATCAACCTATCACTCGGAGATAAATTTACCTTTGTTGGCTCAAATTATCAACTTCCATCTGGAACTTGGTACTCATCTGACGGCACCGCCTATACCTCCGACGGCACCACCTGTACGATACCAAACAACAAGGCCGACACCTACACCAGAAGATAGATTAGAAAACCAAAACTCATTAACCAACAAACACACCTGTCTCAATCTTAAGATTGCCCACAGGTGTGTTTCTCTCGTTTATAATCCACATTTTCGACATATAAAAACGCAAGCCATATTTCTACAGCTTGCGTCTTCTCAAATTTAATATTTCCAAAAACAGTCTTCAAGACTTGCTTTCAGTCCAGGATAAAATCCAGTAAACCATCCCTCATACATTCCAGTCCCACAGAGAGACCTTCTCCGATAAGGGGCAGGAACATAAAGACAAAACTGAATACGAAACATGGGATCACACATTCCCAGTTATATCCAAACTCAGGCTGCATGTACATCAAGATGATAGTCAGGATCCCGGCAATAAATGTAATTCCAGACAAAGTGGCAAGGATTATGCCTCCGTAAACACAGACAAAGATCACAACCATATGTACTGCACTCAGTATAAGGTAAAGAAGCAGGGCAAAGAACTTTCCCAACATCCTTCTAAACCACTTTCCAGCAGCTGTTTTTCTCTTTCCTTCCGGAGGAGTCACCTTTTCTCCGCAGCGTGGACAAAAAACACCTTTTTCCGGAATATAAGCACCACAATGTTCACATCTCAACATAATACATACCTCCTTTGTACAGGTCAGCTACCTTCGCTCACCCCGCTTCTTCTATTTCTATCTCCACATCCTTGGTTACCCTGATGAGGACAATGATCCTGTGTTTGCTCTTGTATGCAACCATTCTGTGTATACGGATGTCATCATCGGTAAGGGTGACCCTTGAGTTCGCCGCATATCTCAAAAATGACTCCTTCGTTCTTTTTGCTATTTCCTTCTGCATCTTTTTCACATAATCCGTAAACTGTTTATCAGTAAAAATAGAGTTTATTCCAACCTCACACCGGAACAGCCCTTTTCCGGACCAGGGAACATCTCCTTTATTTTCAGCAACAAACCCATAGACATCGATAAATGTGATACCAGCCGGATCTGCTTCATCGACATAAAACTGAAGCCTTCTGCTGTCAACTGTATCCGTATGATAGTTTGTTCTCTTTCTGATTATTTCGCGTATTTTCCTTTCATTCCAGATAAAACCAATCTCATCCAGCATATCTTCCTTCCAAAAACTTAAGTCCTTATCCTGGATCTGTGCCACTGCCCAGTCACCCACTTTTTTATTCCCTATTCGCATATCCGCGGAGATCATGCCTTTCCCCCTCCAGATTGAGGAAAACTTATCGAACTGTCCCAGCCATTTGCTCTCCTTGTTGCGGTAGGAAATAAAATACAGGTACCATGCTTCCAGGTCATACTGCCCCACATGGGCATTTTTCCCAATACGGCCATCATGTTTTTCCTTCCATTCCTTTCCCATCTGGTACCATTCCTCCTGATAAAGAGGACGGATCCCACAATCGATCTTATTATCGATCATCAGATGAACTACTTCATCCGGAATACTCCCTTCCCTGATCCTTTTATTTATCTCTATCCACCACTTACCGACTTTGCATCCGTCAACAATCAGGTGTTCCGGGATATCCCAGGACTGTGTACGTTCATGGTATTTTTTTACTTCCTCTGCCATTTTGATTGCATTATTGATAATACGTGTTTCACTTTTATTATATCTCATAAATCCCTCCTAGATTTAGTTCTTTTCATGGTTCCATCATACAATATGATGTTATGAACTGGTTTTGGTACGAAAAAAATGGCAGATACAGACTCTTTTGGGTAGCCGGAGATACTTCCTGGATATGCTTCGTGGAAAGACAAAACCCTGTTTTTCATTTCATTCTACCTTCATTCATATTCTTTTTGAAACAAAAGCGAAGGGAGAAAAATAATGGGAAAAACAAAGGAAAAAACATGGATGCTGATCATTGAAACAAAAAGCTACAGGGGTCTGTCCTGCTACAGAAAGGTGCTGTTTGTTTCAGCTCCGGATCATCAGGTTGCAAAGGAAAAAGCACGTGACTGGTGTGATGGCGAACAGATTACTTCAATCTCTATCATTCCATTCGATCCGAACCGTATGGGAGATGCTCTGATTGACAGTACCGAAAAAAATCCACTTCCTGAACACCCAAACATCGATACACGCTGGATTGCCAAATACAAGACCGCGGAGGCCTTCTACAATAAATACGGCCATCTTCGTGTAAAAGTGAAAGAAGACTTTGATGGGGTCCGTCTGGGAGTCTGGATCCACAAACAGAGGAATGATTATCGCAAGGGATTCCTTTCTGATGAGCAGATCCGCCTGCTTGAAAACATCGACATGATATGGAAACTCAGAAGACAGCCGACAAAGGCTGAAAGAGCATTAAAAAAATCCTAAAAATTAGGTCCCTTCCTGCAATGCAGGAGGGGGCCTTTTTTGTCTGAAAAAGTGAATTCGAATTCACTTTTTTAATCATCCGAATCTGCCAAGGTATGATGACAGACGGGATCTTATTAACACCACTTTGCAACTTTATAAAATAATGCTCCTTCTTAACAATCGCCCGTTTTAAGGCATTTATTCAGGTTTCGATGTTTTTCACGAAAGTGGCAAAAAATCTTATGTTTTCTGTTTTTAAATAAATATTCCAAATTTCGAAATAAACAACTTTTTATAACGTTGAATTTCATCCCATAAACCATTCTTCGAAGACTGGCCTCCCCATTTTTTGATAGATTTAAGTTGTTCTTCATTTTCTCTAATAGTTTGAGATCCCAAAGTAGTCTCACTCGAAAGAATCATAGCCAAGTAAACCGCCAAACTGATCACCGGCACCTGCGGCGACGAATAACAGAGAAAAATCAAGCCATGAAAAAGAACCTTTCTTATAGTAGATTTTTCGTCCATCTGGAGTATTAACGAACTCCGCGGATGCTTTTCTTACCGCATCAAAAAAGTCAATTCCGTCTTCGACTTCGTAGAGATATGTACGATTACTGAATTCCCTTTTACTGTTATTTTTTTGATCATGACATCTTTGTCTCCTTTCGTTTTTGTATATAAAAGAAAGTGACAACGTATCCAGAAAATCAAAAAGAGGGACATTTCGTCCCTCAAAAAACACTAAATCATCTGACTCAAGTCGAGCCAGTTATCTTTTGCCTGAAGAAACAGCTGTACGATTTCATCCGGGGTTTCTTCGATCTGCGGAGGTTCCAATGTTTCTTCGAAATCACAAGCATTCAGTTCGAACCATGGATGATCATCTTCGGTTTCGTCCTCGAATTTTTCTTCCGGGAAACCGACTTTATGTGGAACAAACCACTGCCCTTCGTTAAGACAAGAGATGATTGTCTTAATCTGTTCTTCTGAAAACAATCCAGGCACAACTATGTTGTTAAACTTTTTATAGTTACTGGCATCTCGATAGAGATAGTGGATTTTTGTATTTTTAGAAGAACTGATGTCAGTATTCTGAAGTTCAGAGCTGTTTGCGGAAGCGAGATAAGCATGTATCTTATCAGCAAGCTGATCGCATAGCTTCAGAATTCCAGATGTTCCATTTTCTTTGTCATCATCCCAGATCTCATCGGATGCTTCGTTTGCGATATCTTCCAGATGCTGAAGTTTATTTTTCATTTCGTCTGTAACAGAAGGATCGATAAATACAGAAGATTCCTTTTCTCTGTAATAAGACGTATCCTCCCCGGTTTCATAAATGCAATTTTTTAAATACTCTGAAAGTGAGATACCGCAAAGCAGACGAAACATTCCCTCGACCTGTTTTTTCTCCTGAAGAGTATCAGCTTCCTGCCACTTCTCAACAATGCTTTTAAAAATGTATGAAGAAAAGTAGCCGTCATTATTTATTGAAGTAATCTGTTTCGCAAGGATCGTATCCCCATCAACAGCGTACTCTTTTTCTTTAGCATCCTGATATATCGCATTCGCTTTATTGATGAGATTTTTTATTGTAAGCATATTGTTATATCCCATTAATGCATCTGACAGGAGTTCAATCTTGAATCCTTTTTTCGGAGAATCTGGATCATTAGACCGACACTCTATATAATCAGTGCTATTTTCATAATAGAAATAAGGAGATTCTATCACGAAACCAAACACACCGACTGGATAGATAGTTGCATCGTCCGCGGATATATCGCAGGCTTCCAACTTTGTGATTTTATCCAGTTTGCGTACAAGGGAAAGGGAATCCGGATATTTTTCTAAATCCAATTCTTCTCCTTCATACAGTACGAATACGGTATCATCTTCATAAACAACATCATAAACGTACTGGAAATTCTTCTTTTTGAAATCAAAAAAGAACTTCTGTCCGTCAGCAGTTACTGCAAAATTCCCAACATGAATGGAAACTTTCTTAAAATCCACTTCTTTGTTAAATCGCATAGACACTTTGCACTTCATAATTATTTCTCCTTTGTTTTTTGTATGATTTACCAGTTGTAATGCTCCATATTTGGAAGAACGCTTCCATCGCTATCCAGGCACAGGATTTCACACCCCAGAGATTTGGTGATCTGAAGCAGATGCTTGAGTTCAACCGGGAGGGTATCATCCATTTCGTCAGGGACATAAAGATAAAACCCACATTTCCCTTTTTCATAAACAGCAACAGGGAAATATGTTTCACCATGTGCTGCTCTGGTTAAAAGATCGCGTGTCTTCTTAGAGATATGACCGGTAGATACTGTCAGGATATGAGAGATGTTTCTCTCGACTGAAAAAGCATATTTGTCATAGAACTTTTCCAACTCTTCTTCCGGCATTTGGGATATAGTTTCTTCCATCTGCTCTTCAATTTCAGCTGGATTAAGGGATGAAAGTTTTACGCCAAGGAAATTTTCCAGTGCTTCATGGTTAGACTTTAATCCTTTTTTTAGCTCCTGCATTTTCTCATCTGTCGCCTTAAAGTCTCCTGCTACATACTTATCAGTGATTTCTTTGACGTGGCAGGTTTCTTTTGCAGTAATCTTAACCTCATATGACCAGAATACCGCCGCCGCGGTATATTCTTCGTGCTCAGAAGTCAGTTCCTTTAAGGTTTCTGTTCCATGGACGTATTCTCCTGAATCAATGTTTTTTAATTGTTTTACCATTTTGAGAAGCAGGATTTGTACCTCCGTAGCAGTTCCGCGGAAATGTGACAGTACAACTCCAGTTGCCTTTGTACAGCACTCTCCGATTGTCCAGTTCGTAATTTTGTTAGTGTTCATAATTTTTTACTCCTTTCGTTTTTTAATCTACAAATTAAATATGAGAATAAGCAAAAAAAATAGAAGAGGAAAAATCCTCTTCTGATGACCATATTGACGTATAACAGTTAAGATACCCATGCTTCTGGCGGAAGCGATTCCGTATATTGATCGAATTCCTTCCATGCTTTGCTGTATTCCGCATAGATTCCCTGCTCGGAACTTGCGGCTTCATACAATCGCTCTATTTCTTTTACGACCTGTAATATTCCGGTATTCTTATCACGGAGTATATCAATCGCTGCCTTTAATGAATCATAGCGGACACTTAACCCAATATAAGATTGATAAACTTTGAAAGATTGGCGGATGGCCGCGATAAGCTCATCTTTTGTTAACTGCTTAAGCTTCTTTTTGGCTTCATCTTCTGCCCAGGCATCCATACAGTTAATTCCAAAGTAGTCTCCCTCATAAGAATCATAACCAAGTAGCCCTCCGAACTGATCCCCGGCACCTGCGACGACGAATAAAAGATCAAAATATTCTGGAATCCACTCTTCGTTCAGATCCACCTGCATTGCTTCGCACTCCTCACACAGGTATGCAAAAGCTACTTTAAATTCGTATACTTCATCCTCATTTCCATCAAGAGCATTTAATAAGGAATCCTCTCCATCCTCAGAATCCGTATACCAACGGACTTCTTCGCATTCCCCTTGAATATCAAACAGTTTTTCTCTGATCGTATCCAGATTCAGCTCTTTGACCATAGGCTTTTTGTAACGGAGATTTTTGGCTTTCCATCGCTTTGTTTCCTCTGCATTCATTGTACTCATCTTCTGTTTTCTCCTTTCGTTTTTTGTATATAAAAGAAAGTGACAAAGTATCCAGAGAATAAAAAAGAGGGACATTTCGTCCCTCAAATAAACACTAAAACTATCTTGTATTTGTTAACCTAATTAACTGTCCTTCTGAAAATTGATACTGTCCATCGATCCATTTTTCATTAATTTTTTCCGAAATAATAATTACTACTCCATACCGTGGATGATTTTGCAAGTAATTAATATACATCACATCTGTATTATGTAGCTCCCCCAGTAATTCACCCTCTCCTGAATATACTATGACAACATCATCTCTATCATTTTCCCTGTATAAGACATATACTTCTTTTGAGTTTGTCAACACATTACTTATACTATTATGTGTTTTTTCAACTCGTTTTCCGCTTTTTGTATTCCAAGATACTGTTTTTTCATCATATTTTAAATTTTCAATCATTTTATAACCTCCTTGAATCCACTAATTTGATATAGTCCATGTTACACTTATATGACGCAGACTGTGAAACACTAATCAGGCAGTCCCTCCCTGTCTATAATTTCCTGCATTTTGTCACGCAGATAGTTTGCGCCAAGAGGCAGTCCATAAGATGTTACCATGACCAGATTGTAATTTTCATACATATCGCCAAAAGCCTCTATTGTTTCATTCTGTTCTTCCAGCAGTTCTATCAGAAGCAAATCTACCGATGAAGGAATGTAAATTTTTCAGACACTGCTCTCTTTACATTCTACTAATCTGCTTTAAAAAGTGTTCACCAAAAAAACTAAAGAAGCAACGACCCTTTAGGGTCGGTTTTACTATCCCTGAGTTTCGATGTAATGTTCAATTGTTTTCTGAGATACCTGTCCGACAGATGCTGCAAAGTATCCATCTGACCATAAAGTATGCTCTTTCCAGTAACATCTCGAAAATATAACATCATATTTTTTCCATGCATAAAACGTACTGCACTGTTTTAATTTTGCCACGATCTTCCTGACAGAGTCTGCCGGATTATACTGCAGCAGGATATGTATATGGTCTCTGTCAGTCTCCATCCGTTTGACATACCAGCGGTTCTTTACGCTCGTATCAAAGATCCATTGCTTTATATCTTCCTTAAGATCCCCGTACAGCAGTTTCTTTCTGTATTTTGTTACAAATATAAGATGGACCATCAGCAGGTTTTTATTATGCCGTCTGTGCTGGAAGCAGTCATCATTTTTTTTCATAAAAATCTCCTTTTCATGATAAATCTTATTGATTGCCACCATATATTATGTTAAAATATATATGGTGAAATAATTATAACACAGAAAGGAGATCTCCATAATGCCAGAGTTTACAAAAACAATGAAACTGCATATCCATGTATCGGAAGAAGATGCCGCACTGCTTTGCGAACTGACGGAACGTTATGCTGAAGCCTGCACTGAGATCTCAAAATATGTGTTTGATAATGGTTTCCCCCTGAACTTTATGGATATCCAGAAAGTAATGTACGACGATATCCGTAAAACATTCCAGCTGAAATCCCAGATGACCATTTCGTCGTTCAAGACAGTGACTGCCCGGTATAAAACCGTTCAGGATCAGCTGGAAAAGAAGCCTTACAGATATGAAGATGAACATGGGGAGTGGAGATCCATCCAGAGAACACTGGAATGGCTGCAGCGTCCCATCGTGTTCTCCCGTCCGCAGGCAGACCTTGTACGCGGCAGGGATTACAGTTTTACAGATGACGGGAAGGTTTTATCCCTGAACACTCTTGGAAAACGGATAAAGGTTACTTTTGATGTACCGGAATACTTTCAGGAGTATTTTGATGGTACATGGAAATTTGGCACGGGGAAGGTCGTCAGCCTCCTCGGGGAATGGTATTTCCACATCCCGATGACAAAGTACATCAAACCGCCTGATACTGACAGTATCAGGCATGTCGTAGGCATCGACCGGGGGCTCCGGTTCCTTGCCACAGTCTATGACGAAAAAGGACAGACATTGTTCTTCAATGGTAAAGAGATCCTGGCAAAGCGTGACGTTTATAAAAAAGTCCGTGCAGAGCTGCAGGAAAAAGGCACAAAGTCGGCAAAACGTGTATTAAAACGTATCTCCGGACGAGAGAACCGCTGGATGACTGATGTTAACCATCAGATCACAAAGACACTCGTTGACAGATACGGTCCGGATACACTGTTCATACTGGAAGACCTTGCGGATGTCAGTTTTGATGAACAGAACCTGTCCAACAGGACAAAGGAGCAGCGCAACCAGCTGAGGAGCTGGGCATTCTACCAGATGGGACAGTTCCTTGCATACAAGGCAGCTGAGAATAACTCCATGACACTGGAAGTTCCTGCTGATTATACTTCACAGAGATGCCCGAAATGTGGCCGGATACATAAGGAAAACCGGAAGCATGGGATCCATGAATACATTTGTGACCGCTGTGGATACCGTTCCAACGATGACCGTACCGCAGCCATGAATCTGCAGGTACTTGGCACGATGTATATCTCGGGGGATGAAAACCCAAGGTTTGGAGTACGAAAAAAAACAAAACGATGATCAACGCTGTCGGGCATATCCTGGCAGCCAACGGGTGTTGTCAATCACCCGTATGCGGACACAGTCTCCTGTACCGGAGGATGTAGGCGAAAACACAGTCTGGGAGCTTTCCCTCGGGAATGACGTCAGGACCAGATGGGTGATCTGCGAACCCCGCTCCCCTAAATGGCAGAGGCCTTTAGCAAGCCTCGATCCCTTTAGGGTCGGGGTAATTGACTTACTTTCATACTACAATCTCCTTAAATATCCGTCTTCTACTCCTCCATTAGGTGGCCAATGAACATCTCCCGTTTCCTGATCATAATATTGTGGGTTATCAAATACCTCTTTATTTGACAAATGGAATATTTTCTTCTGCTCTATAAATATCAATCATCAGAAAGCCCTGTACGATTATTTTATATAAAAAAAAGTTGTAAAGTGGTGTACTAGAATTATTTTTCATAATATGCAAAAAAGCCGCTCCTCATCGGGAACGGCTACGGTATCAACAACCTCAGACTTATAAATTACCATGTAAGAAACAAAGACTGTGTCAGACTACAACTGTCTTCATGATGAAAGGATGGTGAAAAATCAATGCTTGTATACTCACATTTTCTACACTGCTATTGACATTACTTTTCTGTACTACTATAATGAATCCCGAAAACGAAGGGAGGTTTTCGAAATGAAAACATGGACAAAGAAGTTCCAGAAAATGTTAACATTAATACTTGCTATCTGCCTCGTTACAGGATGCATGGGATTCTCAAATGTGCAGGCAGCCACTAGAAAGTCAGGCACAACCTACTACCATACCTGCATAAATGGGAAAAAAGGTGGAACATTAACAAACTATGGCAGAAAATACTATATGTCAGGCACAAGAAAAGCTGTATGTAAAGGAAACACTTTGACAATGTATGCGTCATTTAATACTTCCAAAAACGGAGTATTAAACAGTCAAAACAAAAAGGCGTATATAAAATACGGAAAACATACATTTAAACTTACATCCAAAACAAAATACTACTTTTCTGGGGATGAAGGTCCCGATGAATACTGCTCAAAATCCGCTTTCATGTCTACCATGAGAAGCATGAATGGATTAGGTCTGTGTATTAAGGTCACCAATGGAAAAGTTGTTGAAATGTCATTCCGTTCATGATATTACAAAAGCCGCAAAGTAGGATTTTCTGCTTTACGGCTTTTGTTTAACATATCTTAATCCTTTTTATGATCCGTATGAAAAAAACCGGGATTATCCGGCTTCTTATAGGTGGAGCCAGGGAATAAGCCCTGACTTCCACAGTAACATTAATACAGCTTATAATTATCAAAGTTTTCGCCAAGAATGGAGGAAAGAATATATGATGCTGGAAACAATGCGAAGTGATTATACCCAAAAAGGAGAAGAACGTTACAATAAATTGGTTAAGATTCTTTTGGATAAGAATGACTATACTACTCTGAAGAAGGTAACAGTAGATTCTGATTTTCGCCAGAAGATGTTCGAACATTACGGATTATAAAATTTAACACTGTCAAGTCGGTAAAGGTCGCAGGAAAACTGTGGCCTTTTATTCTTTGTATTTTATCGACTGAAAAGAAAGACTAGCTTTTTCAGGCTGAACCTCCTCCAGCAGAATTCCTGCATGGTTCACAAGTCCCGCTTTTGGACCAACGGTGTTGGTTGTATTTTAATGATCTTTTATGCAGAAAAAAAGCCGGCTTTCACCGACTTATTAAAAACCCTGATCGACAGCATCATACCATTGATCCATTTCATCGAATGAAGGATAAGGATAGGCTGTAACAATACGAAAAGAGGTGTAGTTATCCTTGCATATTACAAGTCTTACAGAGGAAGCCGGATGCATTTGGTTCCAATCCGTTCCCATTGCGATTCCTTCGGCAATAGGAGCTGAAAAAGTGTAATCCAACTCTAATTCCTGAGCAATCCTTTTATTTTGGATATATTTTTCTACATCCTCTCGATCCTCCCAAAATATCTCTTTAATACAGGAAACCAACGTTTCTACAGAGAAAAACATACAGGCATACGCAAAAGGCTCCTCTCGCATAGACTTAACATTCTTCTTTAACTTGGCGATCATATGTGCTTTTCCAGTCCAAACATGCTCTTTTACTGCGTGTTTGCAGCCATAAATATACATATTCTCTACACAGAGATTTTGGATATTGTTTTCTAATTTCGTCATCTTATTTCTCCTTAAGCAGGACAAAAAAAAGACCGACCAGGTTCTGGTCAGTCATGCTACAACAAACTACTTATAAACTACGGTGCTGCTAACACCTAGCTCTCTTTTAAGATACTCTGCGGGAATTCTCGGTAATTCAATTACCGAGATGAAAGCAGGACGGTTTTTTGACCGTCACCCCTTCCCGAGAGGCTTTTCTGCTCCTATCGCCCAGTTCCCACAGTGATGCAGGATCCGGAGCCTTGATATACTGACCTGCTTGTATTTGGGGGAAGTACAGATATAGTTGTCCTCCTTATCCTTTACATAGCAGGAAGTTCCGGTAAAACCGGTAATCCATCCTTTTTTCCCATTCAGTTCCACGCAGTCGAACAGACAGGCGGTCATGAAGGCTTTATTCTTCCCGCTTCCTTTTGTGACCGTAACAGACTTTGTGTTCTTATCGCTCCTTGAAGCAGTCCGGTTTGGTTCCTTCCTGCCCTTCCGAGGGGTTTCTTCATGGAGGGAGCGTTTTTTTCTCCTTACCTGCTGGATGTGGATGACAGGTTCTTCATCCTTCACGGATTTGACTTCCGTCTTCACCAGCGCGATGGCAGTGGCATCGTTCCCATGGCTTTTCGGCAGTTCCAGTTTTTCCCTGTCTGCCTTTGTGATATTGCCATAGGTAAATACCGCATCCGGGAATGCCTTCCGCAGACGCTTCTTCAGGATGTTCA
>OLNR01001115.1_pt1 | contig 16970 bp, 14 predicted proteins | sample 1672231 | NCBI WGS metagenome assembly OLNR01 (sample SAMEA3136662, study PRJEB25190) | human gut metagenome
ATTAGTCCTTATTGGGTTTCGGGATCAGCAGAATGGACATCGTGCGGCCCTCGAGGACCGGCGGCTTATCCATGCTTGCCTGAGGCAGGGCCTCGGCAAAGCGCTTCAGCACGTCAGCACCGAGTGCGCTGTGCGCCATCTCACGGCCGCGGAAACGGATCGAGGCCTTTACCTTGTGGCCAGCGGCCAGGAACTTGGCCGTCTGGTTCAGCTTGGTGTTGAAGTCGTTGGTGTCAATGTTGAGCGAGAGGCGGGTCTCTTTGACTTCGACCACCTTCTGGTTCTTCTTGGCTTCCTTCTCCTTCTTCTGCTGTTCAAAGCGGTACTTGCCGTAATCCAGCACCTTGCACACAGGCGGGACAGCCTGCGGGGCGATCTTGACCAGATCAAGTCCGGCGTCCTCAGCAGCGCGCATGGCCACCTGAATGCTGACCACGCCCTTCTGCTCGCCGTCGGCTCCGATCAGGCGAACCTCACGGTCACGGATCTGACCGTTGATCTCCAGTTCCTTCGACTTTCCAGCGGTAGCGATAATGAATGCACCTCCAAACAATAGTCCATAGTGTTGCGTTTTTTGGCATAGAAAACGCGGCCGCCCCAGTTTCGGGACAGCCGCGCGAAATTCACTCAAAAGCGCGATTCAGTCTTCAAGACGAATCGGTTCAGGGTATAGCCCGGGGATCCTTACCCCTCAAGGCGAGCGCGGCACAGGCCGTAGCTGCTTTCTTTACTCGGGTATTCTACCACACCCCGGGGAGGCTGTCAAGCATTTTTATGCGGGAATTTGAAATTTTATGTTTGCTTTTCCGTTGTACCTTAAAATCTTGCCTCTTCGCCAGAGGCTCCCCTACTAGGGGAGCTGTCTGCGAAGCAGACTGAGAGGTTGGACGAAGGACAGCCTGCCCGCAGGCCACCGCCAGATTCAACCTCTCCGTCATCGCTTACGCGATGCCACCTCCCCTATCGAGGGGAGGCCTTGGCATTCCGCAAAGTTTTGTCTTCTTATTTATACCTCTATCAACTCCCCCAGCTCCAGCGAATATATCCCTTTATAAGTCACCCGCCGGGGGGCGAAGCGCTTCTCAATGGCCTTTGCATAGAGCTCCAGCTGAGCGCGGTAGGCGCGGACGAAGTCGGCAGGAGTCTTGCGGCGGTCCGTCTTGTAGTCCAGAAGCTCGAGGTGGTCGGGGTAGACGAGGACGATGTCCGCGATGCCCTGCACCAGCACCCCGGCATCGGCGGCAGGGCCGTCGGGCAGGGCGCGGCCCTGGGCAGCCATGACCTCGGCGGCGGGCAGCGACGTGATAAAAGCCAGCTCCCGCAGCACATCCTCTGCCCCGCAGATGCGGCGGAACGCCTCGCTGCGCACAAAGCGGAGTATCTTATAGACATCCAGCTTCCCGGCAATGGCGGGGGGCGTGAGCTGCGCCGCCGCCTGACGCTCCCGCTCGGCGCGGACGGCATCCAGAACGGCGTCGTCCTCTGCGTCCCGCACAGCGGCCAGCGCCCCGAAGTCGGCGTGCTCGAGGAAGGCATGGAGAGCCGTACCCATCTCGGCGGCGGTGAGGCCGTCCTTCGAGAGGAAGCCCGGGCGCTCGAGGGTGGTCTGCTCCGCAGCGTGGACGAGGCTGGTCACGCTGACCTTGGCCGGGATGTCCGCCAGCGCTGCCGCCGGATACCGCCAGCCGAAGCCCTGCCGCAGCGTCTCCACAAGGGCCGGGTCGGCCTCGGGCCGGGGCGGCTCTTCCGCCTCGGCGGGGGCTTCTTCAGGCGGGAGGACATCGGCCTGCACTGTGAGGGCGATGGTGCTTCTGGTGTCCGCAAAGGGCAGCTCGAGGTTCCCCGCCAGACGGCGGAGAGGCCCGCCGTTGGGGTGGACGAGGAGCGCCGCCCGCAGCCAGTCGGCGAAGCTGCCCGCCTGAGCGTTCAGGGTCTCCCCCGCCCCGGCGGCGAGGAAGGCGGCGGCTTTGGCGAAGGGGTTGGACGTCCGGCCGATGCCCAGCGGCACCGTCAAGATCAGCTTATCCTGCGCCCGGGTGAGGGCCACATACAAAAGCCGCATCTGCTCGCTCCGCATCTCGGCGGCGTGGACGGTGGAGAGGGCGGTGTAGGCCGCCGTCTTATAGGCCCCCTCGCCGCCCTCGGGACGGAGACGGAGGCCCGCGCCCCAGACGCGGTGGAGCAGGACAGGCTGGCGGGTGTCGGCGGCGTTGAACTGCCGGGCCGTGTCGGCCACGAACACCACCGGGAACTGCAAGCCCTTGGAGCGGTGGATGGTCATGATGGTGACGCAGCCGGGCCGCGCCCCGCCGGGGGCAGTCTCCTGCCCGGTGGAGCCCGCCAGCGTGGCCGCGTCGATGGCACGGACGAGGGCCGAGATGCCGCCCGCGCCCGCCCCGGCGCAGAAGGAGGCGAAACGCCGCGCGTCCTCCCGGCGGCGCTGGCCGTTCTCCATGGCACCGAGGGCGGCGAGGTAGCCGGTGGAAACAAAAATTTCTTCCAGCAGTTCCTCCACCGGCACGCTCCGGGCCATCCGGCGCAGGGCCGTCAGACGCCGGTAGAACGCCTGCACCCGGCGGGTGAAATCATCCTCCGCCCCGCTCTGGACGGCCTGTAAAACTGCACCGTAGAGGCTGATGCGGGTGTGCTGATCGGGTGTCTGCGCTCCGGCCCGGAGACGGACGAGGTCGTCGTCCGTAAAGCCGAACATCGGCCCCAGCATGGCGGCAGCGAGATAGATGTCCTGCGCGGGGTTGTCGATGACCCGCAGCAGGGCGATGAGAGGGCGGATGTGGGGCGCGTCCAGCAGGTTCTCCCGGGCGTCGGCGTAGACCGGGATGCCCCGGGCCGTCAGGGCCTCGGCGTAGGCCGGGAAATCGCCTCTCGCCGCCAGCAGGACACAGCAGTCCTCGTACTGCACCGGGCGGGTGGTGCCGCCGTCCCGCACCGGCTCGCCGGAGGCCACCATCGCCTCGATGCGGTCGGCGATATACTGTGCGTCCGTCTCGGCGGCATCGTCGGGCAGGAAGTGGGCCTCCACACTGCCCTCGTACGCGCCGGGTGCGCCGCAGACGAGGCGCTGTCCGTCGCCGTAGGCCGTGTCGCCCAGAGCAGGCGTCATGAGCTGTTCGAAGATAAAGTTGATGCCCGCCACCACCTGCGGGGCAGAGCGGAAGTTGGCGTCCAGCGCCAGCATGGCGTTCTCGCCGGGCCTGCCGTCTTCGGGGCGGGGGCGGGCCTCGCCGCCGGGCAGGAGGGGCCAGCTCTCCAGCTTTTCCCGGAAGATGCTGGGGTCCGCCTGACGGAAGCGGTAGATGCTCTGCTTTAAGTCGCCCACGAGGAAGAGGTCATCCCCTGCAGGGCTGGCCAGACAGCGGTAAAGGGCGTCCTGCAGGGCGTTCGTGTCCTGATACTCATCCACCATGACGGCGGCGTAGCCCTGCCGGATGCCCTGACACAGCTCGGTGGGCTGGCCGTCGGCGTCCCGCAGGAGCCGCAGGGCCAGATGCTCGAAGTCGCTGAATTCCAGCAGTCTCCGCTCCCGCTTCCGGGACGCAAAGCGGGCGTCAAAGTCCCGCACGGCGGCAAAGAGGGCGCGGAGGCAGGGTTCGGCGGCTTTCCGGTCAAGCTCGGCTTCATCCAGACTACAGCTTATCAGGTCTTCGATTTTCTCAAAGAGCTTTGCGGCCTCGTCGGCCCGGGTCTTGACGGCGTCCTTGTGCTCACCGGTGAGCCGCTTTTTCATATTTTTGAGGCCGGGGGCCTGTTCCATGCCGAGGACGTAGGGCGTCAGCCTGTCGTAGAGGGGCGTCCATTCCCCTGCCCCGGCCAGACGCTCCACCTCGCCCAGCAGGGCGGCGGAGTTTTCCAGCCTCTCGAGGGGTTCGGCGAACTTCTCGTTCGCTGCCGCCACGGCCTTTTCCTTGGCAGCAGAGGTCTTTTTGCTGGCCTCGGCGTCGGCCTGAGCGGTCACGAAGTCCTCCCTGCAGTCGTTCCGCGCGGCGCAGAGCAGCTCCTTCGCGGCCCGGGCAGAGCGGGCGGCCTCCTGCATCAGAATATCATGCCAGCAGGTGCGGGCAAAGCCGTTCTCGTCCTGCCACGGGGCCAGCATCTCGTCCAGCTTTTTATCGTAGTCCGGCAGGGCGCGGAGGAAGTCATAGACCTGCAAAACAGCCTCCCCCGCCGCCTTGTCGGTGCGGCCCTTGCCGTAGAGGTCGGCAAAGGCGCAGAAGTCCGCATCCTGATAGGCCGCTTCCAGCGTCTCGGAGAGGGCCGCGTTCCGCAGCATCTCCACGCTGCCGGGGTCGGCAGGGGTGAAGTCCGGCGGGATGTCCAGCGCCTGAAAGTGCTTGTGGAGCAGGTCGAGGCAGAAGGCGTCGATGGTGCAGATGGGGGCTCTCTGCAAAAGCATCCGCTGGCGGCGAAGGGCCGTGTTGCCCGGCTCTGCCTGACTGCGGCGGAGCAGCGCCTGCCCGATGCGGGCGCGGAGCTCTGCGGCGGCGGCGTTGGTGAAGGTGACGATGAGGAGCCGGTCGGCGTCCACGGGATGTTCCGGGTCGGTGATGAGCCGGACGGCCCGCTCCGTCAGGACAGCGGTCTTGCCGCTGCCGGCGGCGGCGCTCACCAGCAGCGCACCGCCCCGGTCGTCGATGGCGGCACGCTGGGCCGGGGTCCATTTTGTCTCGCTCACTGGTCTTCCTCCTTCTTTTTATCTGAATTTTCTGGCGGTTCAAACGGCTTTGCAGGGGCGTCCAGCGCCCGCTCTCCGATGCCGTCCTCATGGCAGCAGATGAAGCCGTAGTCACACCACCGGCAGGGGCTGCGGCCCGTGACCAGCGGCTCGGCGGCGATGCAGCCGCTGTAGAGCTGTTCGCCCATCCGGGTCACGAGGTCGTCCAGATGGAGCTGGATGCGGGAGAGCTTGGCCCTGTCGGCACGTTTCTCTTTCTGGTAGGGGCTGGGTACACCGCCCCGGAAGCTGAAGGGCAGATACCGCCCCGTCTCCTCGGCGTCCATGGCGTCAAAGACCTTCTGCTCGTCCCGGACGAGGCCGTCCAGCTTGTATTCCATGCTCCGGGCGGCCTTGCCCCGGGTGGTCGTCTCGGGGGCCGGGTCGGCCAGCAGATACAGCACACCCGCAGGCTCTGCCCCGGTGAATCGTCCGTCGGCGTCCCGGGTCAGGCTGAACAGGTAGAGCAGCATCTGACAGTCGAGGCCGCAGTAGACTTCCCGCAGGTCGAGCTTTTTCGTGCCGGTCTTATAGTCCACCACCCGCACCCAGCGGGTGCCGTCGTCCTCGATCCACTCGTCGGCGCGGTCCACAGTGCCGATGAGCTGCACCGTCCGGCCATCCGAGAGGCGGTAGGTCTGGCCCCGCACGGCGTCCTCGCCGGGGCCGATCTTCAGCTCACAGGCCACCGGTTTGAAGCTGGACTGGCGCTGTTCATCCCGCAGGTAGCACAGCAGGCCCGTCATGCTCTTTTTGAGGCGGGAGAGCAGATAGGCGAAGCGGGCCGTATCCTCGGGGAGGTAGCGCTTTGCGTACTCATCTACGAGAAGCCCGGCCAGCGCCGCCATGGCCTCGTCGTCGAGGTCGAGGAAGGGCTGTAAGCCAGCGCAGGGGTTGTCAGGGCCGGGGCGGGGGTCGAGGGCCATCTGGAGCACCCAGTGCATGAGGGTGCCGCTCTGGTCGGCGGAAAGCTCCGCCCGCTTCCGGGGGCGCAGACCCAGCACGTACTGCAAAAAATAACTGTACCGGCAGGGGTAGTATTTTTCGAGCTGACTGGGCGAGATGCGGAGCCGCCGGCCCAGCAGCGTTTCCAGCGCCTCGAGGTCGCTGACCTGACGGGGGCTGCGGCCCGCCATCCGGCGCAGGAGGGCGAGGCCCTCGGGTTCTGCCCCGCCGGGGGCATGAAGGGCCTCGGTGAGGCTGGCGCGTTCGATCTCCGTCAGGGGCCAGCCGCCGCCCAGCACGTCGAGGCCGTCGGCGGCAGTGGCGGCAAGGTCGGTCAGATCGAGTTCCGGCGCACCCGGTCTCAGCACGTCCACGATGGGCTCGAGGGCGGCGCAGAGGGTCTGGCCCTGCCCCTTCGGCCAGCTGAGCCAGAGCCCCTTTGCCGGGGCGGTGAGGGCCTTATAAAAGCAGACCTGCTCGCGGACCACCCGGTTCTCGAAGCAGTCCGGAAGCTCGATCTCCTGCGCCATCAGGGCGTCGCGGTCGGCGTGGGTCAGCAGGCCCGTCTCGCCGGGCGCAGCGGGGAATTCGCCCTCGGAAAGGCCCAGCACAAAGACATAGTCCGGTGCATCAAGACGCATCTTGCCTGCGCTGGCCAGCACCACGGCGTCCAGCGTCTGGGGGATGTGGCCGAGGTCGGACGAGCGCAGCAGCAGCCCGAACAGCTCTTCGTACTCGGGGATGGTGACGCTCTGGCCGCCCAGCAGACTCGCCATCTCGTCCAGCAGGCCCATGACCACATTCCACTCCCGGGCGGCTTCCTCGGCGGCGGGGATGCCCCGCTCGGCCCGGATGGCCTCCACCTGCGCGGCCTGAGCGTCCTCCGCGCCCAGCTCCTTCAGGCAGAAGTAGAGGGCGCGGCTCATCTGCTCGGCGTTGGCAGAGCGGAGCTTCGCGCGCAGGCCGTCGGCGGCGGTGATGAGAAGGGCGCGGGCCTTTTCGGCCCGGGCGAGGTTTTCTCTGTCCTCGTCGGTGGGCTCCACATCGCCGAAGCCCCGGGGGTTCTTCTCGAAGGGCGCGCGCCACGCCGCCGCGTTGGGCGACCAGGTGTAGGCGTAGTTCTCAAGGGCGCAGACCTCTTCCTCGGTGAGGGCGCAAAGGCCGGTCTTGGCCAGGGTGGTGAGCTGTTCCGTCAGCTCCGCACCCCGGGCAATGGCCAGCAGACACCGCACCGCCGTGGCCGGGGCGCTGAACTCGGGCGTCGTCGGCTCGTCGCAGTAGAGAGGGATGTCCGCCATCCGGAACTCGTACTTGACGGCGGCGCGGTATTTCGAGATGTCGCGGCAGACCACCGCCACCCTCCCGCAGCGGACGCCCTGCCGCATGAGGCGGCGGATGGCGGCAGCGGCGGCGCGGGCTTCTTCCTCCCGGCTGGGAGCGGCGAATAATTTTATCTCCGGACAGGCCGGAGGCGGGTCACACCGGCCCGCGGCCAGCAGCTGGGCCGCAGCGGCAAGGCCGGGGGCATCGGCGTGGCGCATATCCCGGCGCAGCAGTTCCGGCACGGCCACCGCAGTGCCGTTCCGGCGGGCCAGCTGGCGCAGCTGGGCCGCCACCTGCTTCGCGCCGGAGAAAAGGCTCATGTCCCCCGGCACGAGAGGGGTGCCGTCGTCGCAGAGGGCCACCGTCACGGTGGGCAGCGAGGCCAGCAGAGCGCCCATCAGCCGCTTTTTCGGGGCGTTGAAGGTGTCGAACTCGTCGATAAAGACGGCCCTGTCCCGCAGGAACTCCGGCAGTTCGCCCCGGGCCAGTGCGGCCTCGAGGCGGGATGCGGCCAGCTCCAGCCGGTCGGAGGGGTCCATGCCTGTCCCGGCCAGCAGGGTCTCGTAGCCCTGAAAGATGAGGGCCAGTTCGCTGAGTTTGGCGCTGTCGGTGCCGCAGTCCTGCGCCAGCTCATAGAGCTGCCGGCCCGAGAGGCCCGCGCTCTTGAGCTCGTCGATGGTCTCGGCGGCCATCTGGCAGAAGGCGGCCGAGCGGCGGTGGCGGTAGTAGTAGTGGACATTGTCCTGCAGTTCCTCGAGGGCGCGGCGCACCAGCACGGCACGGCCCGCGTCGCTGAGGGTCTGGACGGCAGAGCCGCCCTCCGCCGACAGGATATGTTCGGCGAGGCTGGTGAAGGAAAAGCTCTCCACCAGTCCACTCAGCGCGTCGCCCATCTCCCGGTGGATGCGGCCCTCGGTGGACGAGGTGAACTGCTCCGGCACCAGCAGGATGCTCTTCTCCCCCGCCTCGGCCCGCGCCCGGATGCGCTGGTACAGCAGGGTAGTCTTTCCGCTGCCGGAGCCGCCTAAAAGTAGTTTTAACATAAAGACCCTCTCAGTCTCGCTTCGCTCGACAGCTCCCCCAAAGGGGGAGCCACTGGCGTGTCGGTCAGGCCCACGCCAGACGAACAAAGCACGATATTTCATAAACAGTAGTGCCTTGCTGCCCAGATTTACGGCAGCTTGACAAATGAAATTTGTCCAGAAGCGCCTGCCCCCGTAAGCGAGGCCCTCTCTTTTGCGTCATATTGCACTTCCGGCGTCCAGCGCAGAGTCGCCCGGCTCGCCAGAGGCTCCCCCTTTGGGGGAGCTGTCACGCCTGCGGCGTGACTGAGAGGGCTCCTGCCGGGCAAGCGCTTTTATTTCATTGTACCACAAAATTGCAGCGACATCTATTCTGTGGTACAATGAAGAAAAAATCATCTCAGAAAGAGGACACCTGCATGAAAATTTTAGCAGTAGATTACGGCGACAGCCGCACCGGCCTCGCCACCTGCGACCGCACCGAGTTCCTGACTTCCCCCATCACCCCTCAGATCACCGTCAAGGCCCGGGACAAAGTTGCCGCCAGGGTCTGCGAGGTGGCAAAGGAGATCGAAGCCGAGCTCATCGTCATCGGCCTGCCGCTGAACATGGACGGCACCGAGGGCGAGCGCGCCCGCAAGAGCCGCAAGCTGGCCAAAACCGTTGAGATCTGGAGCGGCCTGCCCGTCCGGATGTGGGACGAGCGCCAGACCACCTGCGCCGCTGCTGACCTCCTCGACGAGAGCGGCACCTTCGGCGCGAAGCGGAAAAGCATCCTCGACTCGGTGAGCGCGACGGTCATCCTGGACGACTACCTCGCATGGCGGAAGGAGCATCCGGGGGAGGTCTGAACGCCCCCGCCGCCCCTGTGGCAAAGTTTCTTTGCGAAGTCCGGACAGTTTGTTGCAAAGTCCACAGAAAATCGTCGTTTTCCGGTTTGTTTTCACAATTTTCCTGAGCCGAATTTGTATAGTTTTCCAGCTTGACAGCACCGGCTCTTCTCCGATAAAATGAGGGTAGAAGACCCCCCTGACCAGATGGCCGGAGAGGACGCTTCTTCATGAGAAAAAACAACTGGACTCACCAAAACAAAAACGATTGGAGGCGACCCACATGACAAAACTGAGAAAGCTGACTGCCCTGCTTCTGGCCGGTGTACTGACCCTTCTGCTCCTGACTGCCTGCAGCGGTGGCGGCGGAGGCTCCTCCAGCCCGGAGGCCCAAGCCGAAGCCGAGGTGATGCGGGCCATCCGAGGCAACCGCTCCACCGCAAGTCTGGCATATGACGATGGGATGCAGGACATTGCCAAAGCCAATCTGGACGCCGAACTGAAAGGCAGCTTCAGAGGGTACAAGGGCTACCACAATGTAAAGATTGATCGGGAAAAATCCACTCTGACCCTCATCGCGCAGTACGATTACAAGGACACCACCTTGGAAAAACTCATCGGTTACATCACCGAGAACAACGAGGCTTCTAATCTGAACTTCAATCTTTCCAGTAAATGGACTAAGATAGGCGTAGCAGCCGAAACCCATCGGGGGCAAACCTACATCGCCATCACTCTGCAGGTAAAGAAGACCTAACCTGTCCCTTTTCCCCATAAACGCAGATCACCCGCCAGTTGGCGGGTGATTTTTTTGCAGCCGTCCCACCGCCCGGAGGGCGGAAAAGCAGCTTCTTATTCAAATTTCGTGATGCTCACGCTGTTGATGGTGACAGCCTCCGTCGGGCGCTGAGTTTCGTCCACGCCGGTCTGGGCGATGGTGATATTGGACGACTACATCCAGTGGCGGAAGGAGCATCCGGGGGAGGTCTAAGATCTCCAAGCGGGTTGTAAATTTTCTGTGCGGCGCTTGACTTCTCCGATAAATCGCGTATACTAGAGTCAGGAACATAAATACCACGTCCAACACCCCAAAAAGGAAGAACCCCCTCGGAGCCGGAATCTCCAAGGGGGTTCTTATTTAGTCGGGCTTACGGTCATCGCTGTGCCGGTCAAGCCACTTGCAAACAACGTGTCCTACGATGTTTGCCGAGACCGACACCAAGAACATAAATAGATACTCCACATCCTTCACCCCCTTTCCCGTAAGGATAGCGGGGATGAACCGCATTCTCATTATATCATAGCTTTCGACAAAAAGATACACCAAAAACAAAAGGGACGCTTCCGCGTCCCTTTTGTTTTTACTGATACGTTTCAATGCTCACGCTGTTGATGGTGACAGCCTCCGTCGGGCGCTGATTTTCGTCCACGCCGGTCTGGGCGATGGTATCCACCACTTCCATCCCTTCGTACACCTGCCCGAAGACGGTGTCGGTGTAGTCGAGGTAGGGTGCGCCGCCCGCCGTCTGATAGGCGCTCACTACGTCGGCCCGCCAGCCGGCGGCGTTCATCTGGTCGATGAGCTCCTGCGTCACCGAACTGCTGCCCGGCAGGGTCTCCATGACATAGAAGACGCTGGCGCAGTCGCCGGAGGCGTCCGCTGCCGCACAGAGTGCGCCGGAATAGTGGTGGAGCTTATCGGTGGTCTCGGCAGAGAAACGGTTTCCGTTCCAGATGGTGGTGCCTTTGCCGTCCGCGCCCTGCCCGGCCTCCACCACGAAGTCCTTCTCCGCCCGGGTGACGGTCAGGCCATTGTAAAAGCCCTGCTGAGCCAATGTCGTGAAATTCTGCACGGCCTGTGGGGCCTCGGTGGAAAAGAGCACTGCTTTGAACACGCCTGCCGAGGTATCGAACACCGCGATGGTGTCCCCCGCCGCCGGGTGGGTGAACTGCAGCTCTGCCGACTCCACCGCCGGGCGGCTGACCTTCTGCACCGTGTCGGCCTTCCCGCCCTGGATGCTCGAGAGGATATTGTCCGCACTGCACCCGGCCAGAACTGCCGTCAGGGCCAGTGCCGCCATTATTTTTTTCAAGGCTCTCATGATCGGGCCTCCCTGTCCATATATTATAGCAAAGATGGCTTTTCAAAAGCTATCGCTATAGTATATCACATTCCGCCCCGGGAAGCGAGAGGGAAAAGCGTGAAAATTTGTTATTGGATTTCTATGCGAAAAACATCTTGACGAGCGGGCAAAAAAACGCTACACTATAGGCGTACCCGGAACCCACAGCTCAGAAGGAGCAGAGCGGGCAGGGTGTGACAGTTATCCCATTTTTTAGATATTTGACAGGAGAACGTGACTTATGGCAGAAGATATGAACAAGTCCGCCGCTGAGACCGAAGAGGAATATCAGCCCGACCTGATGACCCTCGAGGACGAGGACGGCAATGAGGTCACGTTTGAAGTGATCGACGCTCTGGACCATAAGGGCGTGCATTACCTGGCCGTTGTCGAATACGCCGAGAACGAGGAAGACCTGGACGAGGACGCCCAGCTGGTCATCCTGAGTGTCGGCGAGGACGACGAGGGCGAGTATCTCGACGTGGTCGAGGACGATGAGACCCTGCTGGAAGTCAGCAAGCTGTTCGAGAAGCGTCTGAGCGACCAGTTCGAGATCGAGTGATCTTTCAGCAAAGACTTCCTGCCCGGCGCGATTTGTTGCGGTTTATATGATCCTACTAATCATCCAACGGGAGCTTGGAGTTCGTCGGTGGATTGCAGACCTCCCCGTCATGGGTCGACCATGAAGGCTCGATGAGGAAGCGCGAAACCGGAGACAGAGCACCCACCTGTCCGCAAGGGTAGGTTTGATTGCCGCAGACGACCGGGCGGGATTCTTTATAGGTTTTCAAAAAGGCTCTCGTGCCGTATTTCCTGCCGGCATGAGAGCCTTTTTCTTTTGTCTCTATTCCCCGGTCTCGTCCGTGAACAGGCCCGGGATGCCGCAGACAGCGGCCACACCCACCAGCGTGAACACGATGCGTGACCAGATGGACGCGCTGCCGCCCAGCAGCCAGCCGACGAAGTCGAACTGGAACAGGCCCACAAGACCCCAGTTGATGCCGCCGACGATCATGAGGATGAGACAGATTTTATAAAAGGTCTGCACAAAAAGACCCTCCTTCCTTTGGGCAGTATGCCCGACGGGAAGGAGGGTTATGCATTTTATAGGGTCAGCGCTGACGGAGAGGGCAAGCCCCTCCCCTGACAGGCTGGGCCGTATAGACCTGCGGCCAGCGGGCGCGGAGGGCGTCGGCGGCGGCTTTGGCTTCGGCTTCGGTGCGGAACACGCCGAAGACCGCCGCGCCGCTGCCGGTCATGAGGGCGGTGACGGCTCCGTTCTCCCGGAGAGCGGCCTTGATGGCCTCGTTGTCCTTGGCCCCGCTGCACTCCTCGAGGGCGTTTCCGGCAGCGGCACAGACAGCGTCCAGGTCGCCCGCCCGGATGGCGGCTTCCTGAGCGGCGCAGTCGGGGTGGACGCTGCTGCCGACTTTGTCGTAGGCCGCGAAAGCCTCCGGCGTCGAGATGCCGTAGCCGGGCATCACCACCGTGAACCAGCACTCGGGCATGGGCGGCAGTGCCTTGATAAGGTCGCCGAGGCCCTGCACCCGGCAGGTGCCGCCCATGAGGGCAAACGGCACGTCTGCGCCGATACTGACACCCAGAGCGCAGAGCTCGCTCATGGACAGGCGGGCGCCGTACAGCTCGTTCAGACCCACCAGAACAGCCGCAGCGTCGGCGCTGCCGCCAGCCATACCGGCCCGGACGGGGACGCTCTTATAGATGGTGATGTCTGCACCCGCCAGCAGGCCCGTATAGTGGAAGAAAGCCAGCGCCGCCTTGATGGCGGTGTTGCCCGGGCCGGGCTTGACATTGCTGCCGGGCAGGGCCAGATCGAGGTAGGGACTGCGGCGGATGACCACCCGCTCGTAGAGCGAGATGGCCTGCATGGTCATATCCAGCGCATGGTAGCCGCCGGGCAGGATGCCCACCACGTCCAGCGCCAGATTCAGCTTGGCCGGGGCCAGGACCGTCACACGATCGCGCATGGTTTTTTCCTCCTCACTTACAGTTCTCGTTCAAAAACTCCCGGATGCGGCGGATGGCCTCCATCAGATGCTCCACGCTGTAGGCGTAGGATACGCGGGCGTAGCCCTCGCCGGACGCGCCAAAGGCGTTGCCCGGGATGATGGCGACATGCTTCTGCTCCAGAAGCTTTGTGCAGAACTCCTCGCTGCTCATGCCGCTGGACTTGATGCAGGGGAAGGCGTAGAACGCGCCCCGCGGCTCAAAACAGCTCAGGCCCATATCGTTGAAGCTCTTCACCACGAGGCGGCGGCGCATATTGTACTCGTTGCGCATCCGCTCGATCTCGCCGTCGCAGTCCTTGAGGGCCGTGATGGCGGCGTACTGGCTGGTGGTGGGGGCGCTCATGATAGCGCTCTGGTGGATCTTGGTCATGATCTTGATGATGGGCGCGGGGCCGCAGGCATAGCCCAGCCGCCAGCCCGTCATGGCGTAGGTCTTGGAGAAGCCGTTGACCACCACCGTCCGCTCGGCCATGCCGGGCAGCGTGGCGATGGAAACGTGGTTCTGCAGGCCGTAGTTCAGCTCGGCGTAGATCTCATCCGACAGCACCATGATGTTGGTGCCGCGCAGGACTTCCGCGATGGCCTCGAGGTCTTCCCGCTCCATCACCGCGCCGGTAGGGTTGTTGGGAAAGGGCATGATGAGGAGCTTGGTCTTCGGGGTGATAGCGGCTTTCAGAGCGTCGGCCCGGAGGCGGAACTCATCCTCCTGACGGCAGGCCACATGGACCGGCACACCGCCGGACAGGGTGGTGATGGGCTCGTAGCAGACGAAGCACGGCTCCGGGATGATGACCTCATCGCCGGGCTGCACCAGGGTGCGGATGCACATGTCGATGGCCTCGCTGCCGCCGACGGTGACGAGGACTTCCTTTGCCGGGTCGTATTTCAGGCCCATCCGGCGGTCGAGGTAGCGGGTGATCTCGGCCCGCAGCTCTTTCAGACCCGCGTTGGAAGTATAGCGGGTGCGGCCATGCTCGAGGCTTTCAATGCCCGCCTCACGGACGGCCCAGGGGGTCTTGAAGTCGGGCTCGCCGACGCCGAGGCTGATGCACTCGGGCATCTCGGCGGCGAGGTCGAAGAATTTGCGGATGCCGGAGGGGCGCATGGCCGCAGCGGCAGGCGCGATCAGTTTATCGTAATCCATCACAGCACGGTGCACTCTCTTTCATCGATTTCTTCGTCCTGATACAGACGGCCCTCTTTTTTGTAGGTGCGGAGCACGAAATGGGTGGCCGTGGACAGCACGTCGTCCAGCGGCGACAGCCGCTTTGCCACAAAGAGGGCGATCTCCTGGAAGGTCTGGCCCTTGATGACCAGCTGCAGGTCGTAGCCGCCGCTCATCAGCAGCACGCTCTCCACCTCGTCGAAGGAGGCGATGGTGGCGGCAATTTCGTCAAAGCCGCGGCTCTTCTTGGGGCTGACGTTCAGCTCGATGACGGCTTCCACCCGGTTCACGCCGGCCTTCTCCCAGTCCACGAGGGTCTTGTAGCCCTTGATGATGCCCTGCGCCCGGGCCAGGTCTATCATAGCCGCCACCTCGGCGGGGGATTTATTCAGCATGGCCGCGATGTCCTCCACCGACATCCGGGCATTGTCTTCAAGGATCTTCAGAAGCTGTTCCATCGTTGTCTCTCCTTTGTTCAGCCTGTGGCGATATTTATAGATAAGTATAGCACACTGCCCGGCAGTTTGCATCTGGTTTTTGCAAGTTCTGCCGGTGATAGACATTCTTTTGCCCTTCTCCCCTGCTCTTTTTTCCAAAAAGAGTGTTCATTTTTCGTGAAATCTGCTATACTTGAGGTGAGTAAGCCTCTCCCAAGGGGAGAGCCTTTCGTTCTGTCAACATTTATATAGAAGGGGTAGGAATTATGAAAGCATTCATTACCGTCATCGGCCACGACACCGTGGGCGTCGTCGCCCGCGTCTCGGGCCTTTGCTGTGAGCTGAACATCAACATCGAGGACGTCACCCAGAGCATCCTGCAGGGCATGTTCGCCATGATCATGCTGGTGGACATCTCCAAGTGCAGCGTCTCCCACGAGGAGCTGCACCAGAAGATGGATGCTCTGGCCGCTGAGATGGGGATGCAGATCAGCCTCACCCGCCAGGAAGTTTTCGACGCGATGCACACCATCTGACAAAAGCCTCTCCCCTTGGGAGAGGTGGCATTGCGAAGCAATGACGGAGAGGGCAAGGATGCTGACAAAGAGCCTGCTTATCGCTGCATAGATGCTCCATCTCACCGGCCTTGCCCTCTCAGGCGCTTCGCGCCAGCTCTCCCAGGGGGAGAGCCTTCAGCTGCTACAAAAGAAAGGCAAACTACTATGAGCATGATGAACACCGGCGACATTCTCGAGACCATCGAGATGTTCACGCAGGACAATCTGGACGTGCGCACCGTCACCATGGGCATCAGTCTGCTGGACTGCATCGACCCGGACCCCAGGAAAGCCTGCGAAAAAATTTATCACAAGATCACCACCCGCGCCGCCCGGCTCGTTCCGGCTGTGGAGCACATCAGCGCCGAGTACGGCATCCCCATCATCAACAAGCGCATCAGCGTCACCCCCATCGCCATGCTGCTGGGCGCCTGCCCGGACGCAGACCCGGTGGACTTTGCCAAGACGCTGGACGCCGCCGGCAAGAAGGTGGGCGTCAACTTCGTGGGCGGCTACACCGCCCTCGTCCACAAGGGCTTCTCGGCGGGCGACCTGCGCCTCATCGAGTCCATCCCCCGCGCACTGGCCGAGACGGACATCGTCTGCAGCTCGGTGAACATCGGTGCCACCAAGGCGGGCCTGAACATGGACGCCATCAAGCTGATGGGCGAAGCCGTCAAGAAGGCCAGCGAGCTCACCGCCGACCGTCAGTGCATCGGCGCAGCAAAGCTTGTGGTCTTCTGCAACGCACCCGAGGACAATCCCTTTATGGCGGGTGCCTTCCACGGCCCCGGTGAGCCCGACTGCGAGATCCACGTCGGTGTCTCCGGCCCCGGCGCGGTCCGCGCCGCGCTGGCCCGGCTGCCCAAGGACGCCCCCATCGACCAGGTGGCCGAGCTGGTGAAGCGCACCGCCTTCAAGATCACCCGCGTGGGCCAGCTGGTGGCAAACCTCGCCTCCAAAGAGCTGGGCGTACCCGCCGGCATCATCGACCTGTCGCTGGCCCCCACCCCCGCCGTGGGCGACAGTGTGGCCAACATCCTCGAGGAGATGGGCCTTGAGACCTGCGGCTGCTGCGGCACCACTGCCTGCCTCGCCCTGCTCAACGACGCTGTCAAGAAGGGCGGCGTCATGGCCTCCAACCATGTCGGCGGCCTGTCGGGCGCTTTCATCCCCGTCAGCGAGGACGACGGCATGATCCACGCCGCCGAGTGCGGCTGTCTCACCATTGAAAAGCTGGAGGCCATGACGGCTGTCTGCTCTGTGGGCATCGACATGGTCATCATCCCCGGCGACACCACCCCTGCCGTCATCAGCGCCCTCATCGCCGACGAAGCCGCCATCGGCATGGTCAACAGCAAGACCACCGCCGTCCGCGTCATCCCGGCCATCGGCCGCAAGGCGGGCGAAGTGCTGGACTTCGGCGGCCTGCTGGGCTACGGCCCCATCATGCCGGTCAACCAGCGTGACCCCTCCGTCTTCATCAACCGCGGCGGCAGACTCCCCGCCCCGATGCAGTCGCTGAAGAACTGAGCGCTCTTTATAAACTTTCTGCGCACCGCTTGACTTTTGCGCGGGATGGCATATAATAAAAGTACAAAAGCAAACTTTGCATAACATTTCACCAAAGCAGAAGAAAACCCCCTCACGGAGTTGCCGCTCCGAAAGGGGGTCTTCTTTTTGAGCGCTGTTTCGTAAAAACCTCTCAGTCTGCTTCGCAGACAGCTCCCCTAGAGGGGGCAACGGCGACGACTGCCGCCAGCGGCGGAAACAGGGAGGAGCTGTTGGGGCCGCGGCCAGCAGGATGCA
>OLNR01001117.1_pt1 | contig 16927 bp, 6 predicted proteins | sample 1672231 | NCBI WGS metagenome assembly OLNR01 (sample SAMEA3136662, study PRJEB25190) | human gut metagenome
ACGCTGCCGCCGAACACGTTCTCGGCAAACTCGATGCCCTCGCCCTCGATGGGCTCGAACTGGATCCAGACATCGCCGAACTGGCCGTGGCCGCCGGTCTGCTTCTTGTGGCGGCCCTGCGCCTTGCAGCTCTTGCGGATGGACTCACGGTATGGCACGCGCGGATTCTCGAGCGTGATCTCGACGCCGAACTTATTCTTCAGCTTGGCCAGCGCGACCTCCAGATGCTGGGTGCCCAGACCGCTGATGATCTGCTGCTTCGTCTCGGGGTCGACCACGAACCGGATGGCGGGGTCCTCCTCGATCAGGCGGGCCAGCGCGCTGCCGACCTTACCCTCGTCGCCCTTCTTTGCGACCTTGACGGCCATGCGGTAGCTGCTGATGGGGTACACAGGTGCGGGCAGCGCCACAACGCGGGCGGGATCACACAGGGTATCGCCGGTCTTGGCGGTGGCCAGCTTGGCAACTGCGCCGATGTCACCGGCGGCGATTTCGGGCGTGTCGGTCTGCTTTTTGCCGCAGACGGTCAGCGTCTTGCCCAGGCGCTCCGGCTGGCCAGTGCGGGCGTTGACGGCGTTGCTCGTCGCGGTCAGCCTGCCGGACAGCACCTTAATAAAGCTCAGCTTGCCGACAAACGGGTCGGCCACAGTCTTAAAGACGTAGGCGCACAGCGGGGCGGCGGGGTCGGCGGTGATCTCCACCGGCTCGCCGCCAGACTCGCCCACGGCGGACGCGGTGTCCGCGCCGGGCAGCAGCACGTTCATGTTGTAGAGCAGCATATCCAGCGCCTGCGCGTTGACGGCGGAGCCGCAGAACACGGGCGTAATCTGGCCGCTGCGCACGCCGGAGGCCATGCCCTGGACGATCTCCTCTGTGGTGAAAGCCTCACCCTCGAAGAACTTCTCCATCAAAGCCTCGTCGGTCTCGGCGATGGCCTCGCTCATGGCCTGGATCAGGCCCTCAAAGCGGTGGCCGATGTCGGGCAGGTCGATCTGGACCTGCTTACCGCCTTCGTATTTGAAGGCCTTTTGGCTGAACAGGTTGATGTAGGCGACGGTGCCGTCGTCCAGACGGACGGGCACGACGCAGGGGCAGACACTGGGGCCGAACTTGATCTTCATCTGCTCCAGGATCTTAAAGTAGTCGGCGTTTTCCAAATCAGCCTTGGTGACAAAGATCATCCGCGCCTTGTTGTTTTTCAGCGCCAGCTGGTACGCCTTCTCGGCACCGACGGTCACGCCGGAACGCCCGGACACACAGATCAGCACGCTTTCGGCGGCCATGATGCCCTCGGCAGCGCCGGTCTCAAAATCAAACAGACCCGGTGCGTCGATCAGGTTGTACTTGATGCCCTCGTACTCGACGGGGACAACGCTCGAGTTGAGCGATGCCTTGCGGCGGATCTCCTCGGGGTCAAAGTCGCTGGCGGTGGTACCGTCCTCGACACGGCCCATACGCTCGGAAGCGCCGCTCATGTACAGCAGTGCCTCGGTCAGCGTCGTTTTGCCGCAGCCGGCGTGGCCGGCCACCAGAATGTTGCGGATGTCTTTGCTTGCGTAGCCCATGGATCGTCAAACCTCTTTTCGCGCCGGGGCTGCTTCCGGCAGCCCTGCGGCGTAGAATTTCATTGCGGCGCAGTGATTTTTGAACACTCCCGCCTGTTTGATACTACTTTACCACATTGTTGTGGAAATTTAAACAGTTTTTTCGGATTTTTTGTAAAAATTTTTAGGCAAAAGATTGTGGAAAGTGTAAAAAACAGACCCTTGCCTCCCTCTGCGAGGGAGGTGGCCCCGCAGGGCCGGAGGGAGAGAACCTTTCCATAGCCCAAAATATGTCGGATTATCGCAAGGTTCTCTCCCCCACCGCCTGCGGGCGGAGCCCCCTCGCAGAGGGGGCCAGGGTAATGAAAAAGCCGCACAGCTTTCACTGTACGGCTTAACGGCTCACTTATTTTTCCTTCTTCGCCGTCTTTTTGCGGCGGCGGACGCGCCCGCTGTCGGCCTGGGCCTCGGGAACATAGAGGCTATAGCTCAACAGGTAGCGGCCATGGGCAGGGATGCGGTAGAACGCGGCCTTGATGCGCTCCAGCGGGCCGGTGCCGCTCTCGGCGGTGCTGCCGCTCAGCATAACAACATACTGCATATCGGTGTAGCGGGCGGCCACATCGCACTGGCGCAGATTCGTGCGGATCAGATCGCCCAGCTGCTCCACCATCAGAGCGGTCTCGGCAGCATCGGTGTTCTGACTGGGAGCCACGGTCAGGATCGCCAGGAATACCTGCAGACCGTAGCGGACCTGCACGCCGCGCTGTACGCGGTAAATTTCCTTGAACGTCTCAAAGTCGCAGATACAGGCCCCCGTGTCCTCGGTATCCGGCAGAGCAGAGATCAGCTTGGAGACCTCGCTCTCCATATTGCGGTCTGCCTGGCGCATCTGGCGGTAGGCAGAGCCTGCGCGGCCCGGCTCAATGGCATGATGCAGGCAGCCCATGGCGCTGCCGCGGCGTGCCAGATCCTGCGCCTCCTCGTGGCGGCCCAGCGTCTCCAGCGCGACGATCTTTTCCAGATAAAGGCGCTCCTCATAGGGGTCCAGCTCCAGCGCGCGGGTACACAGCGTAACGATGCGGGTGCTCTCGCCCCATTTTTTGCAGAGCTCCAGCAGGTTTAAAATGGCTGTGCGGTACTGCCCGTGCAGGCGCACGCTGACGCTTTCGACCCACGGCTCGGACGCAGACTGCGGCAGCAGGCGCCCGTCATACAGGTTGACGATCTGTTCATAAATGCGGCTGCGCTTCTCGGCGTCACTCTCCTTGCGGGCCAGCTCCGACAGGTCGTTGACCTCAAACACATCCACGCTGCAGTCCAGATGGGGGTTCCACTGGTAGTAGCCGCGGCTGGTCACGATGCAGTCCTTCATCTCATCCAGACCCTCCGCGTCGATCATAAGGCGGAAGCGATGCAAGATGGCGCGCAGGGCCATGTCCGGGTTGGTGGACCGCTCCCCTGCCCACAGGGTATCTGTCAATACCTTGTGGGAGACGCGCTCCCCGCGCCGCAAAACGAGATACTGCACCAGCGCCGTTGCCTTGCGGGACTGCGCCAGCTGTGCCAGCACGGGCTTGCCGTTCATACGGATCTCAAAGCCGCCCAGCATTTTGATTTCAATTGTTGCCATCCTAGTCATCCTCTCTTCTCTGATGCCCATGACGTTCCTGCATTTTTGTCCGGCACACAGGTATTCATGTTTTAAAGTATAATAAGTCCATTTGAATTTGTCCAGTACATCCGCCGGGATTGTAATATACTTTTCAAAAATCGTCCCGGAGGGCACCGCTCACGACTCCGACGATGCCTTGCCGTCCCAGGTGCCGGGCGTCTCAATATACACAGGTTCGCCCGGCAGTGCAATAATTGCTTTTTGCGTACAAAGCGTCACACTCTGACCGTTTGCATCCTTTTTAGCTATCGTCAGCACTACCGTAATTGCGGTGACACGCGCATATTTACTTCCATTTTTGGGTTTTTGATAACTGCGAGCATAAAAGTGCAAGTCTTTGATGTACAACCCCATGTAAGCGTCCTTGGGGTACGCCGTCGTATAGGCGTAAGCAACATATTTCTGCGTCACTTGTTTGGTATTTTCATCTGTTGCAGTGTGCTGCGGGCTGTTATCTGCACCACTCTGCTGATAAAACCGCATGTGCAGGTAGCCGTTCAGCGCATTTGCCTGTTCCTGTTTCAGCAGTTGTGTCCCGTCACTTTTTGTTAATGGCGGTACATAGTCTTTATCAATCAATTCGATGTGATTGGGATAAACACTAAATTCCAGTGCTGTACCGTCACTCACCCCTGTTTTTTCTTTAAATATGCTGTCATATCCCTTATCTACATCAGTATCATTGGGGACTGTTGCGCCGTCGGTGAAGCGGATATAGCCGTTCGCCTCGAGCACCTCGCCGCGAATCGTCTCAATGAGCGCATCGGCCAGATTTTGTGCACGGGTCTGCTGCTGGATGTCCATGTACGCCTGTGCGCTGGGCTGTATCAGCGTGACCGCCGCCAGCGTAAAGAGCGACAACAGCACCATGCAGACGATCAGCTCCACCAGCGTTGTGCCGCTCTGGTTTTTCAAACGCTGCTTCATGGGTTGGTCGTCCCTTCTTCCTCCTTGTTGCAGTAACGGTGGAACACGTATTTCTCAGTCTTTTCTGTGCCGTTTTGGCTCACTTTCACTTCTTGCTTTGTGCTTTGTAGCTGCACACCTTTAACCGTGAAGTCATTGTTGCCGAACGTCATATCCTGCGTCGCGCCGTCATCGTCCCATTTCGGCTCTTTGTCATTAGGCCCGTATAACTTTGCGCAGAGCTCATAGGCTGTCTCCCGCAGTGTTTCGGCCTTTTGGGACATGGCGCGGGCGTACCGCAGCGAAACGACGAACATCGACGTAAAAATCATCAGCAGCAGGAACGACACAAGCACTTCCACAATCGTTTCCCCTTGCCGATTTTTGAAAATGTGTCTCATAGCGGGTCACTCCTGTGTTTTGCTGGCGTTTTGTTTAACACCGCGGGTGTAGGTAATGGTCGTTTTGTCCTGCTGCCGCGTATCATAGTGCGGCACAATTGTATGAACCTTTGTGTCATCTTTATCAATGACAAGTGGTGAACCACCGGGGACTGTAAACTGGTTCGTGCCAGGAGTCCAATTATAATGAGCTGTTTGCCCGTCTATCGTATAGTAATCAATCGGGTAATGGATGTGTCTGTCATACACTCGTGTAAAGGAGAATTGTTCTCCCCCCTTCTTCGCTGTAACAGTTACATCCAGTTGCAAATCTATTACTTTATAGTCCGTGCTTTGCCAGTCTCTCAGGAATGATTGCCATTCTTTGTCTGTCGTAACATACTGTCCCTGTCCGCCTAGGTTCAAATCATCTACATCCTCGCCCGGGCGGCGGCGTAATGTGATTGTGATAGAATCAGCACCATCTGCCGCCGCGGTGGAGCCCTGCATTAACTCAAACACGAATGGCTGGGATTCCAAATCATAGATGTCCTTGCCGTAGCTCACCGAGAACATAAATTCATTGTTGACGAACCCAGCAAATGTCTTGCTGTCGCGGTCATTTGGGTCATAGTCGTTCAGCTCCCCTTCCAGCACGTCGGAAAAGCTGGTTGCCAGCTGGTAGGCTTCCTGTTCCAGCAGCTGGCGGTTGGCATTGGCCGTCAGCACGGAGGCCGCATAGACCAGCGCTGCCGACAGCGCCACAAACAGCGCGCCGATGCAGAGGACCAGTATCATCGAAAGTCCCTGCTCCCCGCGCAGAATGCTGCGTGCCCTGCGGTGCATAATGCCACCTTCTTTCCTGAAATAAAATTACGATGCGTCGCTTGTTTCCATCTGTTTCGGGGGCGCGGTTTCCGCCGCGTCCGTCTCATCCGGGGCAGCGGCGGTCTCCGGGGTCGCCATGGGCAGTGCCGCACGAGCCCGCATCAAGACCGGGGGCACGCTTGCGGGGGCGCTTTCCGCCGCCGTGCTTTCTGCAGTCTCGGCGGGCGCGACGCTCTCCGCGGAATCCATACTCTGGGCATCCTCCGCCGCATCGGCGGTGTTAGTCTCGTTGACGGGGACCTTGACCATGCCGGATTCGACGGTCTTACCGTTGTCATCCGAGTGCGCCAGCGTCTGCAGCGTCACACTTGCGGTGAACTTTTGCAGTTCGAGCGAGTCGTCCTGCACCTTTTCCTGCAGCTCGGGCAGGGTGATGCGGTAAACAGGCTCGGCACCGTCCTCCTGCACCAGTTCCAGCATGGGAACAGTCTGTGCCTTGTAGTACAGCGTACCGCCGTCCTTTTCCACCGTGCCGGTGACGCCATAGGGTTGCGATTCCCAGTCTGTCACGTTGCCGTTCTCGTCGGTCACAGGCTCAACGCTCAGGTCGTACCAGATGCGGGTCTCGCCGGTCTCCTCGTCCACAACGTCGGTCTGCTCTTTAAGCTTCGTCGTTTCGCCGTCATAGGTCTTGGTAACGGTTTTGATTTCCCCGCGCTTATGCGTGACATTGCCGTCTATGTCCGTCACGTCCCTGTCGTAGGTCGTCACCGTAATGATGTAGGGCTTTTTGTCCTTGCCCAGCGGCGTGACGGTAAAGGTATAGCTGTCGGTCAGGCTGCGCACCGTGCCGTCGGCCTGGGTGTACTTGTTCACCGCGGTCCACTCCACCGTAAAGCGGCGCAGCTCCAGCGAGGCCTTACCGCGCTCGACGGCAAACTCGGGGTCGTTGTACAGGTTGACTTCCTGCTTGTAAACGGCATTGCCAAGTGCGCGTTCCGGTTCGTCCACGGGGGCGTCCAGCGTGATGGCCGGCAGCTGTGCCGCTGCGGCATCCTGCAGGAAGTAGAACCAGTTCGACGCTGTCCTGCCGTCGGTGGGCATAACGCGCACCGCGGGCAGCAGGTATTGTTTTGCATGGTCGGGCGTCAGCGTAAAGCCGTTGCCGTCGGGCACAAAGGTATAGCTGGCGGTGGTGTCGTTGACGCTGGCGCTCCCGCCCACCGTGCGGCTGTCCGTCGGGATGACCAGCTCGGCGGCGCCGTTGGCCAGCATCTCGTCCAGTGCTTTGGTCAGTTCCTGCTGGGCCTCATACTTGGCCTGTCCGGTGCCTTCGCCCTGCCAAGCCTCGGCCAGATTAGCAATTGTATTGTAATTGTCCTCGTTGCTGAAGATATAGCCGGTAAAGTAGACATTGCCCTGTGCGGCTGCGTCCAGCGTCATGTTGAGCTTGAGGTCGTTCAGGAACGTCTCCTGATTCGGGCTGTCGGGCGCAAAGCTGCTGGCCGTAACCGTGGGCGCATCGGCGCGGCGGACGATGGTCTCGGACTGGCTCAATGCGCCGTCCGGGCCGTCAAAGCAATTGCTACCAGTCTTGCGGCGGGCAACAACGCGGAAGCGCAATGTCTTGCCCTGATACTGCTCCAGATCCAGCGTCAGGCTGCCGACGTTGTCCGCGGTGCGCAGCGTCAGCACAGTTTTGCCGCTGGCATCGACGGCGCACAGGTCATAGTGGTCAATGCGCGCGTCGTCGGACGGCGACCAGCTGACCGTGTAGAGCAGGGCATCCGCGTTGTCGGTCTCGCCGTTGACGCGGGTGATGGAGCTCGGCGCGCTGATGCCGGGCAGGCGCTGCTTAACGCTGTAATCCGCCACAGCGGACGCGCCGATTTCATCGGTGTCGGCTGCCGCCACACGGGTGACCTCGAGCCGGACCTTGTCATAGCGCCAGCTGTCGCTGCCGTTGGCCAGCATGGTATCCACGTTGACAGGCAGGGTAAAGCTGTTGCTGCCGCTGCGCTGAACCTTATCGGCCAGATTTACGCCATCCTTCAGCGCAATTTGCTCCTGACCGGTCACTTTGCCGTCCGTGTCCGTCAGCAGGCCGTAGAGCTTGATCTGGTAGACGGGGGCTGCCGTGCCTGTCATGTCGTCCTGTATCCATTTGAACGTGTAGGTCAGCTGATTCTTGTCATCCACTACGCCGTCCCCAATGGTTTCGGCCAGCGTCGGGGCTTTCAGGACATTCAGGTTCAGCTGCTTGAAGATGATCTGCGGGGTCGTCTGCGTGGCCTGTTCTGCCCACCCACTCTTATCACGACTCACGTCGGAGAAGCAGAGCGGTGTCAGATGGGCATAGGTATAGCTGTGCTCGCCCGTGCGGACGATCTCATAGCCGTTCTGCCACCAGATTTCTTTGCTGGTGTCGTTTGTCTCGCTCGCATGGCTGGCGATGGCTGCGGACACTTCGTCCGCCTTGGCATCCCAGCGATACTTCATATCGCCCTTGCCGCTGGTGACGGGCACCGCGACAACGAGGAAGTCGGTGTAGTTCGTCATGGCATCCGACGGCAGGCTGTTCAGGTTGAAGGTGACGGGAGACCCTGTCACAATGCTTTCCCGCGCGGCCAGCGTGATGTACTGGCCGTTCAAAGATACGCCGTTGACTTCGTCATTGCCCAGATATTTTGCCAGCAGCATGACGCGGTAGGTCGGGCTGCCGTGCTCGCTGCTGTCGCTCTTGACCCCCGGGGTAAAGCTGAACTTCACGGTTGCTTCAAAGCTCTCCGCTGTCTGGCCGGTGTAGGTCACAAACTCCGTGTCGCCGTCCTTGTTCAGCTTGCCCAGCGGCAGACCGTCCTCGTCCTTGCCGGAGTCACCGTTGTGGTCACGCCACTGGGACGGGAGATAGGTCTCTGACTTGTACTGGGCCGAGCGCAGATACTTTTTACTGCTGCTGTTGTCCGGGGTTGCCAACGCCGTAAGCGTCAAAGTGCGTTCCAAATTTTGGGTCAGGCGGATGTACTGCTTGCCATTCTGTGCAAAATAATAATTATACGTTCCATCGGTCAGCTTAACGGTCCATGCCTCGTCTGTCGGGTATTCGGTGTAGTTTTTCAGCACCGCGACAACCTCATACTTGAATTCTCTCGATTTTTCATCCGGCGTCTGGCACTGATTCCAGTCAAAGCCGCCGTTATTCCGCTTTACCAGCCGGAACTCAATCTCCGGTGTCGGCAGGGCGTGCATAAAGGTCTGCACGCCGCTGGTGTTGAAGTTATCAGCCAGACTCGAGTCGTTGTTGGTATTGTAGGGCGTTACACGCACGACGAAGTTACCCGTCCACGCTTTATCAGCCACAAAGGTATAGCTGCGCTGGTAGACGTCAGCAGTCAGGTAGGCGGCCCCGGTGATATTGCCTGCGGCGTCGCAGGGCAGAATTTCAACACGGTAGTAAGCGGCGGGGCTGGCGTTCTTGTCGCTGTCGCTCGGCTCGCCCCACGTCACTTTATAACGGCCATAGACGTTGTTGTCCGCGTCCTGCACCTGGCTGGCCTTGACGTCGATTTTTCCCGGCTTGGCTGGCTTGGTGCTGTCCAGCACGTACTTATAGTAGTTCTGGATGACCTCGTCGGTGATGTCGGTAATATCAACGTCTGATTTGTCCGATTTGTCCGTACTGTTCGCGGCTTCGCCGAATTGCAGCATCACAGTCGCTCTCTGGTTGCCGGGATTGGTATCATTGCCCGCGCCGGTATCATCGAAAATGTAGGCTTTCTTACCGTCGGTCTTGATATAGGCAGAGTTTGGTTTGGCAGGCGAGCCCGCAGATGTACGACCGCTAATCCACCACAGACTGTACGCTGCGCCGTTCCCATCGTCTGCCAAAGTGGGCAGGAACGCAATATAAGGATAGGTTTTGTCATCGACGTTATAGCCTATGTACAGACGATGTGCTTTTACTTTTTCCGAGGACGGGTTCCACGCTGTTTCCTTGTAGGCCGGTTCATAGTTAGGACTATTCCAGTTACTTGTTTTTTCGGCTGGTTTTGTCGTGGTCAGTTTACGGGAATCTTTCTTAAAGAAGCTCTTGCCTGCACTTTCGGAATTTTCAATATAATAGTTGCCGTGGCCGGTGACATTCTCGTTTGCGTTCCGCACATAGGCAATAGGATACCAACTTGCACCAACCCCAACCGTGGCAAAGCAGTTTGTGACATTAGTTGCTTTATTCGACCCTCTACCGTCGCCGCGGCTGCCGACAATGCCGACTCTTCTGTCATCACTTCCGGCACACGTAAAGTTTGTATTAAGGTTTCGGCAGCGGTCAATATTTACCGTAACGTTGTCAATTCTTCCTCCATTCCACGGGCCGATCCATGCCAGAATGCCGACTGCCTGCGACGCTGCCTTGATTGCGCCGCTATTGACGCAGTCGATGATGTTCAGCGTCATAATATCGGTGGGCTTCTTCATCTCGATTTTACCGATAATGCCCGCGCAGTCATTTGCGCCGTTTGATTTATACCAAATCTGACCGTAGTTACGGCAGGAAAGCACATTTGTGGTGCCGCCGGAAATAGGCTGGTCAATAAAGCCGACAATACCGCCGACTGCACCGTAACCGCTGTTTTTGTCGTTCGTGTTTGTTGTGATTTTGCCAAAATTGAAGCATTTCTGCACGGTTCCGCCGTAGTCCAGCCAATAGGCGATCACGCCGCCCACGTTGGCCGAGCGGCTGTTGAACACACTGCCGCAGTTGACTACCTTGCTGACAGACCACCGATCATCGCTGCGGTTCTGCTGCTGGCCAATGACACCGCCCACATGGACAACAACACGATTTTCGCTCTTGTAAATGTTGTCATTGTCTGTATCGTCCTTGTTCTTAGCCCCATCAAACACGCGCGTAAACCGGCGCACGGCGGCACAGTTTACCACAGTGTCCAGCACGCTTTTGTCTGTGACGTTGGATTCGTTCTGGCCGACAATACCGCCGACGGTGGATGCCGTTGTCGCATTGTCAGAATAGACAAACCACTGGCCGGTGGCGGAAGTGTCGATTGTACCGCGGAGAGAGTTAAAGCCTGCCAGACCGCCCAGATAACCGGCGGCACGGACGGTCTCGCTGTTGTTGCTGCCGCGCAGGGCGACAAGCAGATCATTGGCGGCAAGACCTGTGTTGTTGTAAACGTTCGTGTAGCCCTTGTCCGTCACAGTGTCAACGCCCTTGAGACCCGCGTAGGTCTTGCCTGTGGTCAGCTCTGCCGCCATGCTGTTGATGCCGGCATTGGCATCTTCCGCACCCAGCCAATTTTTAACCTGTGCAACAAGGGCGGGTGTTGCTTTTTCGTCGCTGACCAGCGCTTTTTTGCTGCCGCTGCCCGTGATAGTGCCGTTGTTAGAGCCCGCGACGCCGCCCACAAAGCCATACCGTGCCGCAACAAGGCTGCCGCTGTCCGCTGCAATGTAACTGCTGCGGATGATGCCTTTGTTTGCATTGCAGCCTGCAATGCCGCCCACGTGACTGGCGTTCTGCAGCTTTTGGTCCGCGGTCTGGGTATCCGTAACGTTGAAAGCGCCCTGGGCCTGCAGGCTTATGTGCGTGACTGTGCAGTTTTCAATCAAATTATTATTGATTCCAGCAATGCCGCCCATCGTGCTGCCCGCGCTCGCCGCACCGCCATTGATGCTGCCGTTATTGCCAACGTTGCCGCCCATCGTGCCGGAATAGGTGCACTGATCCAGGGTACCGTCGTTCTGGCCTGCGACGCCGCCCAAATTTGTATATTTATCAAGATTTTGTGTAAGGTTCAGCAGAACGTCGGTGCTGCTGACCGTACCGTGCTCCGTGGTGCGGCCCACCGCGCCGCCCAGCGTGACGGTGTTGGTGCCCGCGCGCAGACCGGCGTCCAGCGCCAGCGCGCCGTTTCCGACCTGACAGCCGGTGACGGTGCCCTCGTTCATGCCCGCAAGGCCGCCGATGGTGACCGCCGGGGTGCTGAACCGCACGTTGGCGTTTGCCGCCAGCCTGACGTTGCGGATGGTCGCGTTCGCGCTGTTGTACGCCGCAACAGCGCCGATGCTCTCCGACGTGCCGGTGATCGTGCAGCCGCTTACGCTGCTACTGCTTTCCAGCTCGCTGTCTTGGCCGATGATGCCGAAGTTCGTGGCCGTGACGCCGCCCGCCGTGCCGTTGGCCGCGGTGACGGCGGCGCGGACCTGCACATTCTCAATCAGCGCGTTTTTATTATTATTGCCCGCGATGCCGCCCGCCTCGCCGTTGGTGGCGTAGACCTGATTTTGGGCATGGACGCAAGCGCTGATTTTGCCGCCCGCGGCGTTCTCGCCCGCAATACCGCCCGCATATTTTGTGCTGGCGCGCACCGAGGCACGGTTCTCCACACGGGTGATTTCGGCGCTGTTCGTACCGGCCACGCCGCCCGCGTAGTTGGCGGCAGTAACGCTGCCGCTGACCGCGCCGTTGGCGTTTTCAGTGCCGTAAATGCGGCCTGTATATATGCCGTTTTTCGTATTGATACCGGCCACGCCGCCCGCATAGCCGGTGGCGGTGACACTGCTTTGCAGCTGGTCGGACAGCGAGATATTGCCGACGTTGGCACCGGCCACGCCGCCCGCATACTGGTTGGCCTCCACCGTGTCAGTGCTGTTGTTCTCTGTGCAGATGATGAGGCCCTTGCGGGTGCTTGCCTCAGCGTCACCGCCCAGATTGACGCCCGCAATGCCGCCGACATAGCTGTCGCCGCGCACGGCGCAGCCCTGCGCCGGGTAGGCAGACTGAATAAGACCGCCGTTGACGCCCGCAACGCCGCCCAGATAGGTATACCCGTTTTCACGGTTGCCGAGGGACGCCGCCATGCTGCCGCCGGTGATCGTGCCCTCGTTCCAGCCCGCAAAACCGCCCGCGGCGCACTTGTGAGCCACTGTGCCGTAGTTTGTGCAACTTTCCAGCGTTGTGTTGGGTGTGGCATAGCCGATGATACCGCCCGCCAGTGCGCCGCACGCGGTGCCAAAGTCATAGCGGCCATCGGCCAGCACGTTCAGCGATACGCCGTTTTTAAACGCGCCGTTGGACGGGTTCAGGCCGCCGACGGACAGGGCGTTCTGCGTTGCGCCGTTGGCTGCCTTTTGAATCGTCAGCTTCGTGTCGGCGTCGTTTGCGCCGACGATGCCGCCGACGTAGATGTCGGCCTGCAGATTGAGCTCGTTCTTAAAATCGGTCAGGGTAATTGTGCCGTCCGCCGTATTCGCGTCGGTGCTGTCGGTCAGCACGCCGGTGCTCTTGTCAATCGTCGGCAGCAGCGCCGCCAGCGTGACGTTTGCGGGCTTGTCCGCCAGCAGACGGTTGTAACCGATGATGCCGCCCGCGACGGCGTCGGCCTCGACACGGCCCGAGGCCACATCGGTTATAAACGCGCCGTCGCCCGTCACGGTGAATCTGCCCACCGGCAGGTTGGCGCCGATGACGCCGCCGACAAGCTGCTGACCTGCCACGCGGCTGACCTTCACAGTGGCGGAGGGCAGTTCCGGCGCGCAGTTCAGGCCGATCATACCGCCGACAGCCTTGCCCGCCGCCACGATCTGGCCGCTGATGGACAGCTTCTGGCCGGAGGTGTTGGAGATTGTCGCATTTTCATCGTTATAACCGGCCACGCCGCCCACGTAGTTGCTGCCGTACAGGATGGCACCCAGCGTCGGGGTGCCGTTCTTATCCCACGTCACAACGCCGTATTTACCGTTGCAGCCCGCGATGCCGCCGACGTAGTCGGCGTAGCCGCCCGCGGAGCTGCTCAGATCCTTTAACAGGTTGATGCGGCGGGTGTCGGTGGCGTTGTCACCGGACATACGGTTGGCGCAGTTCTGCACGGTGGCTGTGGCATTCGGGTCTTGACTGCCGCCCCAGCCGGCATCATTGACGCCGACGATGCCGCCGACGTAGGCCGCGTTCTTTCCAAAGGCCGCGACCAGACCCGTATTGGTCATGCCGCTGATTTGGCTGTTGCTGCCGTTGACCGACACGATGCCGCCGACGTAGCGGCTGCCAAAGACGTCACTGCTGTTTGTATCGTTCTGTTGTACGCCGCTGCCGGTAAAGCCACCGGCCAGACCGCCCACAAACCGGCTGCCGAGCACGTAGCCCTTGCCGGTCTTGCAGTTGTCCAGCATAATATTCTTGCCGTAGCCGACAAGGCCGCCGACGAAATCGCCCTTGAGGGGGCTGGCGTCGGTCAATGTGCCGGTTTTTTTGTCGAAGCCCGCCACGACCTGCTCCTTGAGCTGGGTCTCGGTCAGGTCGCTGCGGGTCACGCTCTCGCAGCCTTGCAGGGTCACGCCCCTGCCGTAGCCCGCAATGCCGCCGAAGAACTGCCCCAGCACCAGGCTGCGCTCATCGCCCTCGGTATCGCCCTTATAGTTGGCGCCCGCGCTGACCGTGCCGTTGTTCCTCAGGCCCGTCAGGCTCGGCGTGCTGGTATTTGCGCCTGTCGTAAACAGGTTGCCGACGATGCCGCCCGTAAAGCCGTTGCCGGTCACAAAGCCGTTGTTGACGATGTTCGTCTTGCCGTTCGTTTGCATCTGGGCCGCGTCCACCGTGCCGAACACGCCGCCCACGCCGACGCTGCGCCAGAGGGAGTTCTTTTCACCCGGCTCAGCTGCCGCAGCGGCGTAGCGGGCCTTCTCGGCCTGCTGGTCTGCCGCTGTGGTCGTTTCCACGTTTTTCGTGTCCTTGTCCACAAGCAGACCCGCTACCGTCACGTCCGACGCAACGGTCAGATCCTGCATGACGGAATCCGTTTCGGGTATGGCAACGCCGACGAGACCGCCAATGCCGCGCGGCTCGTCTGTATAATAGGTATAGCTTTTGCCGCCAGCGTTTTGCGTCTGCGCTTTGCGCTGCGTTGCGGTGGTAGTGTTGCCAAACGCCAGCGCCGCGGCCACCAGCGCACTCGTCGAGGAGTTCGTGCCGCGGGTCAGGGCGCAGTTTTCCAGCGTGCCGGTGTTGACGCCGCAGAGTGCGCCGACGGCGCGCACATCGCGCCAGTTCTCGTCGTCGGTATCTTCCAGCGCCGTGATGAATTTTGTGGCCGTCAGCCGGAGCTGGTTTGCCTCCGGCAGCGCACCGGCGGCGACGGTCTCGGTCTTGACGTTGACCTGAATGTCCGGGTCGCGCAGTGTGATGTAAGAAATGTCGCCCTTATTCTCACCAATCAGGCCGACATAGTGGTCGGTCAGCTCTTTCTGCCCTTCCCTGCCGGTTTTTGCAACGGACTTGCTGCTCAATTGCAGATTGAGGATGGGCACACGGGTCGTTTGGGTTGTAACACCCGCTGTTTTGCTCTTAAGTTCGATTTTTTCGCCCAACTCCGGGATCGTCGGCCAGGCGACAGGGTCATTGAGGGACGGCACCTTGGCCGCAGGCCATGCGTCCGCGGCGCAGTAGACCGTGACGCCGCCGCCCGTCCAGTTCAGGCCGGTGCTGTTGCTGGCCTGGGGGGTCAGCGTGTAGATGCCCTTGTTGGTGATGTCCCAGTCGGCAGACCAGCGCAGGTTGTACAGATGGCGGAAATATTTCAGGTCAGCCGTGACCGCCGTGCCGCCCTTGGCCAGCAGGGTGTTTTCCTCGTTCGTCGTTTCCTCTTTGCTGGCTGTGTAGGTGTCGCTGTAGTTTTCCCGCGGCTCGGCGCGCATGGCAATGTAGATGTCCTTAGGGTCGTTCAGCAGGCGGGTGATGCTGTACAGGCTCGTGGCGGCAACGTCAGCGTCGTTCTCACACGCACGCAGCAGCGCCGCGTCCGCCATGGCGTCCAGCGTCAGCACAAAGCTGCCCTTGTTGTAGCTTAGCGGGAAGTAGAGTTCTTTCTCGGTTTTCGTCTGTTGGCCCGCATCATTATACGTATAAATCGTAACAGGCATCTTGGTGATGACCTGCTTGTTATCATCCGCCGCACCCGCGGTGTCGCGCTTGATCGTGATGGTAAACAGCGGCTTCCGATTGTCGCCGGTGTCCCCGGCGGCGTAGGCCGTGGCCGTGTAGGAGGTGTCCAGATCGCCGAGGCTGGAGTTGCCGCTCCAGCTCAGGGTCAGCGTCTCGCCATTCGTCAGGCGGGGATTCTTGACCTTCAGCTTCGTCTGCACCAGCTGCACAACGTTGACGCGGTCCTCGGCAGAGTAGTAGCCGACAAGGGTGTCATTGCGGCGGTGGTCATAGCTGCGGTCATAAATATTCGTAGCACCGTCCTGATTGAAGCGGAGCTTATCGGATTTGGTATCGTAAAAGACCGAGTAGACCTGCCCGCTCTGCATGTCGATCTCGACACAGAGCGAGGCATTCAGCAGCGAGGCGTCGTAGATGTAATCGCCCAGCAGCTCCTTGACCAGCGCGTTATGGTTGCCCGCGGCAGCGCCCGTGCGGTCATAGTAGAGCGCGGCCACGTTCTGGTTCAGTTCGGTCTTGGTGCGGCTCACAAGGGTTTTGCCGTCCGCGTCGGTCACGGTGACGTCGTTCTGGAAGTGGTCGCCCGTGTCGCCCTCCTCCATGACCTGCCGGCGGAACGCATCCAGCTCCCCCGCCGTCTCCATCCGGGTCAGGGAGATCTGCGCCGTCTGGAACAGCGTGCGGGCGTTGGCCTCGTTCTTTTCAAACCGGGCCAGCCGCGTGTAGGCGATCAGCCCGCCGCCGACCAGCACCGCCAGAATGGCCGTGATAGCCAGAACGACCATCAGCTCCACCAGCGTAAAGCCTTTCTTATTGTTTTTTATATTTTTATTGTACTGCACCATAGATGCTCCCGTCGTTTCTCCGGTGAAAGGTTACAATTAGACACAATATCAGATTATATATATTGGCATTATACTCGGAATGTGACGTTTTCGCAACAAATTCCGCGAGATTTCAGCAAATTTACACCAAATATAGTGGGTCAGCGGCAGGCTGTGCACGATTTCGCCATAATTTCCGTTAGCTTTGAACAAAAAACAGAGTTTTTTTCGTGAAATTTCTTGCAAATACAGGCCCGGCACGGTATACTAAATAGCGTGTTATTATATGGTAGAGGATGTGTAACAATGCTGGCAGCACGACTGGGCGCATGGCTGCGCCATACCGGGGAACGCTGGACCAAAGCTGCGTTTGCGGAAAAGCTCGCCGTACTGCTGGCGCTGGGCGCTGTCCTGTATACTATTGTGACCGGCGCGGCGGAGCTGCGCTATCAGGCCCGTGCGCGGGAGGCCCTGGCTCAGGTCAAGGCTGCGCGGCTGGCGGCCAGTGCCGTGTCTGCCCAGTGCTACTCTGCCGGGCAGACGTTCGCCGACCAGACAAGCGCGGACGGCTTTGCGGACGGCATCGCCGAGGAAATCTGCACGCTGGGCTCACTGCCCGGCACAGTGATGCTTTTGCAGATCGACCCGAACGGCTACACCGTGCAGCGGCTCCTGTATCAGGAGAACGGCATGTACGCCATCTATGATGCCGACGGCGGTTACCGCGTTTTCCGCGCGGAGGACCGGCTGCAATACGGCGCGGGGGTGGGCCATGCTGCTGCTTGAGCTTCTGTTGGGACTCATTCGTTTTCTGC
>OLNR01001125.1_pt1 | contig 16794 bp, 12 predicted proteins | sample 1672231 | NCBI WGS metagenome assembly OLNR01 (sample SAMEA3136662, study PRJEB25190) | human gut metagenome
AAAACTCTTTGAAGAAAAATTAATGGCAGAAGAGGGATTAAAGAAAACGAAAAATGAATTAATCCACATGCATCCATGAATATGTGGGGACCTACACCGGAATTTATCCAGACTTTAGAAGATGGTTTTAAAGAATTCTTTGCCAACATGGGAGACAATGATATCCTAAAAGCAGAATATTTATTGCCAATCTACATAGACGAACTTCTTCAGGCGGGCAGAGTTTTTGTAAAAGTGTTAGATACGAATGACAAGTGGTTCGGAGTAGAGAGAATGATTATCCAGTTTATATTTCTTTGTTTCTGTAACTTCGAAATTAGAAAGATCTGCTTCCTTCTTTCCTTTCCGTTTCTTTCTCTTATAAGAAACTGGCTGGATCTCTTCATAGGCAGCTGTATCCTCTACATCTGTATTCATCTCTGCTTCATTAAAAAGACAGAGCTGTTCATATCCGTCAGCATACTTCTCACTTGACTTTCCGAACCGTCTTCTTTGTTCCAGGGCGAGACGGTCAGAGAGCATGGCATTCATGAATTCCAATTCTTTTTGTTTATCCTTAAGAAGCTGGATCTCGTTTTCATTTTTACTTTTCTGTTCCTGCATGAGCAGCGTTACCTTAATGAGATCTTCACGCTTCATGTTATTGAGTTGTTCTTTTGTAAACAATGGCTCCATATCAGAAGAATTTATTTGAAGATTTAAAATAGTGTAATAGAAATAATATGAGCAGCGGTGAGAAATTGCCGCTGTGTTTTTATAATCAAAATAGGAATAAAATGGAAAAAGAATAAAAATAGTTAGAAAACTCTGTGAGAGGTGATAGTTAATGTATAAAAGAGTAATTATTGAAATAGTATGAAATAGACAAATTAGAATAGAAAAAATAAAAGAATGCTAATTATATTTTTTTAAAATATATATAAAATAACAAAACAGTATTGATTTATATCAAATATTAGCTTACATTAAAGGTAAAGGGTAAAAGATAGAATTCGATATGAATAGTTTCGTTATCTGAGATACAAGAGTGGGGTAAAAAATATTATAAATGAATAGGGATAAAAGAATGTATTCAAAAATTCAAAAGCTGAGAACTTTATGATTGTAAATAATTAGTTTGTAATTTTTTATGTACAAATAAATGGAGTAAGATAAATGAGTTTAGCAGAAATGATTGAAGTACGTGAGGGAAAAATAGAAGAATTCGTTGAAAAATATAACATAGATGCCATAGTGAATCCTGCTCGACCAAGTCTTATGGGTGGAAAACGTGATGGAAGTGTAGATGAGGCGATTCATCAAAAAATTAATAGGCTAGAAAGAAAAAATGGTTATTTTAAAGAGTTTATTAAAGATGAATTTGAGGAGAAGGTTAATACAAGGAAAGCGGATGTTATTCGTTGTGAAAGAGGAGAAGCGGTACTTACTGAAGGTGGGAAACTGTGTAAATATGTAATTCATACAGTTGGTCCTAAAAGTGATAGGAATGAAGGGCATCCAGATGGATATTCCAGTTCCTGTGTAGGAAAATTGGTTTCCTGTTATGAAAATGTAATGAAGTTGGTATTTGAATATCCAGAGATAGAAAAGATAGCAATTCCAGTAGTATCATCTGGTAATTATGGTTTTGATTTCGAGTATGCATTTCGAATTGGACTAGTTACGGTATATAACGAATTATTGGAAAAGAAGAATGAGTATAGGGAACTTTTTAAAGAAATAAGTTTAAGAAAAATATATTTTGTAATTCCTAATGATAATGGCAATTGTGATAGAGCCCGTCAGATTTTTGACCAATATAAGGATGTTTTTCAAAGAGAACACAGAGCAGTGTATAGCGGCGTTTTTAAGAGTCAAAAAGAAGCTTTGAAAGAAGTGAATATGTATGATGAACAGAGAGGATATTTTGCAATTGCAAAGCGTATAAGGCAGTTATTAATTATTTTAAGATATGTTTTTGTAGGATGGACTTGGTTAAAGGACATATTTGGAAAGAGAGATTGGGTTGCACGAAGACAGGTTATAGAAATTGTTGCGTTTATTAAGGTATTTGTTCCAATCATCTTTATGTTTCTCTGTACTTCGTATATTTCGATAGGAAGTAGTTGGGGTGTACAAGTAGTTTTTTCAGCAATCATAGCATATGATTTAGGAGATACAGTTACGTATTTAGTTGGTTTAATGTTTTTATCTGATATTCAAAGACCGTCTGCAAACGTAATTCGTTCATTGGTAATGTTAGTAGTTAATTACATAGAAGTTCAATTTGATATGGCAGCAGTTTATTTGTTTGTTGGCAATTTTATATATAATAAGATGCATACAGTACAGCATGCAATGGGATTCATCATAGGAAATCCAGAGAGGATAAAAGAGTATCAATGGCTACAGTTTGCTAATAATGGAATAAAGTTTTTCTTTTTAACTGTGACATTAAGTTATTTTTCAAATCATATGAGAATGAGGAAGTTTCGGACTATTTAAGTACTTAATATTATTGTTTATAATATAAAGGAGAAGATTTGGGAGTGGAGAAAAGAATAGTGGCAGATAGAAAAAACACAAGAGAACTTGTTTGCAATAATTGTGGAGAGATATTTATCTATCGTTGTAAAAACAGTAAAGCACCCTCTTATTGTTCATATTGCTACAGGGATATGAAAAGAGCACATGAGCAACAGTTGGAAGAGGAAAAACAACGAATAGAAGACGAGAAATGGCGTCGACAAAGTATGATTGATAAGGAACGTTTTGAAGAACAATTACGGCATATATCTACGATACCCATAGATAAACTAAGTTTATGTGGATGCACCTTATATATATTAGGGAACGGTTTTGACTTGATGCATGGTGTAAAGTCAAGTTATAGAGCGTTTAGAGATTCTCTGGGAAGAAACAGTGAACTGTGTAGAGAACTGGAATTCTATTTAAAAGCGGAAGATATCTGGGCTAATTTTGAAGATGCATTGGGGCACATTAATATGGATATGATGGCAAACCCGCAAATAGTTGGAAATATGCTTGATAGTAGTGGCTTTTTTGATGAAGATTCTGGAGTGGCAGAATATTATATGGCGTTAGAAATGGCTGCCGAACCAATGAGATCTATTACCGAAGAGTTGGAGAAGAAATTTAGAAGATGGATTGAAAAATTAGAAATAGGTACGCATGATCGTCCTTTAAAATCAATATTTCATGATGATAAAGTGCTTTGTTTCAATTATACAGAATTTGTGGAGGAACTTTATGGAGTATCTAAATCTAATGTGTGTTATATACATGGATGTAGGAGAAAGAAAAGGGGACATCAAAAAGAAAAATTAATATTAGGACATAAGCCGGGAACATCGGAAGATGAATATGCTTCGATACGTGGTCTTAAAAGAAAAAAATCATATCGTAGCCAAGTGATTGATGTGGCGCAGGAGGGGGTAGTAAGTCTTCTTACAGAGTATGATGAGGATCTGACTAAAGATTCTAAAAGCATCATATTGAAACATAAAAGTTTTTTTGAGGGACTTACTAATATTGAGGATATAGTTGTAATAGGCCATTCTATATCACCTGTTGATTGGGATTATTTTTTAGAAGTGGCTAAATGTGCCCCAAATGCACAGTGGTATTTTGGCTGTCGTGGAATTCATGACCTTGAAAATACGCAACATTTGGTTAATGTACTAGGAATAAATCCTGTTATATTTCGTACAGATGGGATTTCTGTAACTACGATTTCTGAACCTGTAAGAAAGATACCAGTACATAAAACACGCTTTAAGGAAGTGCAATCTTCAGATAAGGAATGGAGTGTTCAATGGAGTGGTAAGAAAATTAATATTGTGGGGAATAATGGAAAAGTTAATCGCATTATGCAGGAAAATATAAAGAAATGTGTGTTTTCACCAGATGGAGATATTCTTTTTGTTGTAATGAATGGTTTAGATGAAAGCATTTCATTTTTTAGGTTGATTGATGGTGTGTGGGTGTACATAGATGAACTGAAATCAATTTCAAATCAGAATCTTCTCAATAGGAGATTGCAATATGTGTATTTGAATAATAAAAAGCTTTCCTTTATCTATAATAACAGGATTAGGGAATACTCTTTGGATACAGGTGAACTTATTCGAAATCAGTCGAAAAGAGATGCAAAGAATGGTTATTATGAGGGGAAAGAAATTAGGAAATTGTTCTTTAAATAAAAATAGTTGTTGCTGTTTTTTATAAACAATATGGGAAGAAACTAAAAATCTAAAACTGGAGATATTATCCAGGATTGCGATGGGATTGGAACTGACAGGTTCTGAATTGTTAGATTTTCCAGAGATGAATGAAATGGAATTTGAGGATGAATGGGAAAGATGCGATTGAAGGAATAAACAGTGGAAGAAATACCAGTCATATTTTTGGTTGAAAACACAAAGGTTACAGGAATAATGGATAATACTTAATTATCTATAAAATAAGGAGGATAAAAATTTGCGCTTATTAATACTAGCCACTACTAAATTTGCACCAACATATAATTCAAAATTAGTGTCACAAGTAAAGTATTTTAACAGTTTTGCTAATAGAAAAGCTGATATACTAGTGGATGCTTCATTGTTAGAAATTGAAAACATTTTAAATAAGTCAACATATGATTTAATTTATCCAACTACTGTATTTGAATATAATAATGAGGGGACATCTATAACTTCTTTTAATTCATATCTTTATAAATTATTAGACTATTATAAACAAGAATATATTGGTAGTTCGCTTTTTTCACACCTACTTTTGAATGATAAGGCTCTTACAAATTTTAAATCTGGTGTGGGGCTTCCTAATAAAGTTATTACTCGACATGCATGGCAGAATAACAAAGAAATGATACTGGAACAATTAGAGTCTTTTCAATTACCAGCGATTATCAAACCAAATACTCTTGCAGCATCATTAGGTATTGATGAATCTTCTATTGTTAGAGATAGAAAAGATTTTGCACAGATAATAGACAATTGCTTAAAAAAATTTGATTGTTTATCTGAAGTATTGGTAGAATATTATTTAGAAAATTGTATAGAATACACTGTTTCTGTAACTGGAAATTCTGGTAGATATTTATTTAATGTCTCTAAATTGCTTCCAAAAACTAAGGTACATCCTATACATTCATTTCAAAGTAAGAATACACTCGCTGAGCAAAGAGAATTTACATATACGATAGAAGAAAATAACATTATTCAGTATAAATTACAAAGACTATCGGAAAAAATGTTTGAAAAAATGAATTTACGTGATATAGCAAGATTTGATTATTTACAGACATCAAATGGAGATTTTTATCTGATTGACGCTAATTCACTTCCATCATTATCAAATAACTATATATTTGAGTATACTCGTACTGGAAAAATACGATTAGAACAACTGCTAATGTTAATATCTCTAGTTGCAGAAAAAAGAATAGGTATGAATATCCCATTTGAATTATTTAATGAGTATCCTGTAGAAGTCGTCAGAGCCCTTTTTTAAAAAGGACTCTGATCTTAAATTAATTCAATAAGAATCTTCCTTTGGTCTAGCGATTCTTTAAAATAAACATGGTCTTCTTTTCCAAGTGTTTTATAATATTTTATTGCAAAATCGGTATAATTTAAAGCCTCATTCAGCAACGATTTATCTTCAACAAAATATTTAAGAACGATGTCAGTAAACTTTCTACAGCAATCACATGCTCTATATGGAATATTGTATTTAATAGATAATTGATATCCTTGTCTAAGAGAAATTAAACTCTCAGCATATTTCATTTCTAAAAGTTCTACTCTAGCCTGCATTCTAAAAAATTGAATTTGTCGTAATGGTGCTGGATATTTTTTTAAATTTTCCTCCATTTCATTCAAATATTGTCGGGCTTCTTTAGTTCGTTCTATATCATAATGTCGTGCAAGTGCACATAATTCAATTAACTCTGCCAAAATCTCTAATTTTAATAATACATCATCTGTTGAACAGGCATACTTATACACGTTAAAAAATAACTGTTGGGTAATTTTGAAATCATTAAAGTCATCTTTAGTTAACTTATAATTTACACTTTTAACTTGTTGCTTGTTTTTGTATATAATTCCCATATTTAATTGTAAACGTGTATCCCAATACGGAGGAAAATCTCTGTACAATTTTTTTATACTTTTATATAAACCTAATGCATCATCAAATTTAGTTAGTTCCCTGTAAATAGCGCCCAGTTCAAGAGCTGTTTTGCAGATCTTATCTGGAACAGAAAATTTAATTTGATTTTGAAGAACTTTTTGTAAAGTGTTAACTGCCTCAACAAGTTTCCCTTCATATCTTAATAGTATAGCATATAAAAAGTTTATATCATCACATAAACTTATATTGGAATCAGATGATAGAAGTAATTTTTTCGCATTTATGCAATATATTTGTGCATCTTTTAAAACATCATTTTCAAATTTATATGAAAAGGTATACCAATATTTAGCATTAATAAATTCAAAAAAGGCCTGATCCTTCTGTGAATTCATTATATATGTTGGTTGTATAACTAGCGGCCGAAGTTCGTTTAAAGTTGAGTTAGAAAAGAAACTATGTTTATCTATTCTAGTATTAAGAATATCTAAAATAAGTTGCAAAATATACTTATGACAGTTCAAACCTATATTATAATCAATTTTTTGAAATAAAATACTCCAATGATTTTCTATTGAACTATTTTCATTTAGTAATAACGCATTCTCGATAATACAATTATTTAACAAACTATGGTTTTTAGATATGAATTTTATTAATGTTTCAAAATAATATTCTTGATTTAGTTCTTTTTGAAATAGTAAATAATCTTTTAACGCTAATGACAATATATGCATATTGATTTGCTTTTCCAATATATTACAGCAGAAATCTTCTGGATATTCTATCTTCATTAAATATTGGGTTAAAAAAATCTGTTCGTATACATCATGCGAAAAATTTATTTCTTTGGTTACCCTTTTATATGTTAAAATTCCTGCCTCAGCAAATAAATTCACATCTTTTATAATTATCTTTTCCTCTAAATTTAACCGTTTAGCAATATTTTTTATATATACGTTCTCGTCAATATACTGATATTTTGACAAAATTATTTCATTAATTACTACTACCAATTCGTCTTGGTGTATATTATTCTCCGATATTTTCTGTAATAATATTTTGTACCACCTAGATATCAATTCTCCAAAATTATTTTCATTTAAATTGGAAAACGAAGTAAATGCATCTGCAAAAAGCTTAATATAAATAGGCATTTGTAAAATTCCAGAAAACTCATCATATAATGTAGTAATCACTTCTTGACTTTGATTTGTAGAATCCATTAAAAATTTAACTGCCTGATCTTTTGAAAAAGGGCTAATTTCATAGGTAAGCGAAATTTCTCTATTAGGTAATATTGTAGGGAAAAAAATGCCTTCTCTAGGTTCCACAGCATGATTATCATTTAATTGCATATAGACATCTTTTCTAAGTGATAGTATCATTTTTATATTATTATATTTATGTGTTGATAGTTTCTCAACAAAACATATTAGCTGATTATATATATTTTGTAAAAAATCAAAAGTATTTGGAATTTCATTAATTGCATCATAAACTAAAAGCAGAGTTTTCTTTCGGCAACAAAAAAGTTCATTTATCTCCTGTAATTTTAAAGGTTCACTCAGCCAGTCAGAAAAAGACTGAAGTCCATTTTTCGTCAACTGATTTTTACCGGAGAATGGAAGAATTAAATATTCATCTGATGCTTGTAGGTTTTTTATCCAATGAGCGAGAGCTGTCGTTTTTCCACTTCCACTTACGCCTGTAATTATTAAACCTGAGTTATCGGATACTATAAATCTTTTTAAAATTTCAACTGTGTCAGGTAATATAAAATTATTAAATTGAACTGCTGATAAAAACTCTTCTGTTAATGTATTAGCTCTGTTATAAAACTCGTCATATAAACTAGTAAGACGATTATTTTCTAAGTCTACTTCATAATAAATATATATATCAGGTTTTATATAATATGTTCGGGATTTACCTACTAGTTCACGTGTTTGAGCCTTCATTATATTACGAAAATATCCCTCTAACACATTATCATCCTGGGGAGTCATATTCTCAAAAAAAATCTTGGTTGAGGTAGAACTATACTTGATTTCTTTACAATAATTTTCCAAAATTAATTTTATTCTATGCGATGTTGAAATTATATCTTTTTTCTCACAAGTTGTTTTTTGAAAAAGTAATATTTGCTGAATCAAGATAAATAATGATTGCATTTTAGAAAACATGCCTTTTTTTAAAACATAATAAAAAAGTTTAGTTGAATCGACAGTTATAGATATTTCAAAAAACTTTTCTTTTTCAATAATTTCTTTTTCAGCCAAAAGCTCTTTTAATATACTCCAGAAATTATCGTCAGGTTGAGGAATGTTTTGCAAATATCTATATTTTTCTTTAATAATATATATATATTGATCAACACAAATAGGATATCCTTGTATTTGCGAAAAAATTGTTAATGCAGTAGCAAGTAATAGTGCTTCTATTTCATTTGTAATATAATTTTGAAAATCAAGTTTATCCTGTAAAACCGTAATTAATATTGATAACAAAGTTGTAGAGTCCACACAAAAATAAGGTTCCTTGACTGTCCATATATACTCTTTTAAAATTTCATCTTCTATTTTGAGTAAATTAGAAAAGACTATCGATGCACGTTCGCTTATGGAAATTATATTATATAAAGAACTTTTCTTCCATAATTTTAGACTTTTAATCTCTTGTTTAGGTACTTCTTGTAATTTACTTTCTATGAATGGAAATAAAACATTAAAATCTCCTTTTTCTCCATTAATAAAATTATACTCTGAATTTCGTGTCTTCATCCAGGTATCAATACTGCCATTTGAATACTGATCATATAAATCAGGCTTTTCAGGACTTACCCAAAATGCACAATGTGCTTTTGATGTATTTAAAGCGTTCATAATACCAATATCCTGACCTCTATAACCTACAACTATTACAATTCCTTTTGTTAAAGAATGAATGACCGCTTCAATTTCAGGAGATAATCGTCGTAATTCATCTGGGGCAAAACGAAGATTTCCATGTTGAAGATCACCATGAGCTTTAACAAAATTAATGGAAAAATTATCATCAGAAAAAGATTCTTTTTTTAAACCATCAATAAATGTTCTATGAGGAATGTCCTTTAAAATCTCATCAATCAAAGGATCAAAATTTGTAGTAATTATATTCTTTATATAGCCTGTTTTAATTAGGTTTCGAATTGCCAAATATCCCTTAGAAGGCTCTAGATTCTTAAAATAAGGTGCTAATAAATCTATTCTATCCTGTTCACCTTGACCCGTCCAAACATTATTTACAAATAAAGAATATAATTCTGTCCATGTATCGGGAAGATCCTGATCTTCTTTTAAATGCTTTTTAACTATGTCTTTTACAATTCCTTCTGTTGAAATATCATCAGATGAACTTCTTAAAGAACATCCAGCACCAATAATTACAGTAACTCCTTCTGTTTCAGAATTATAATAACTTTTTAGCTGTTGAATTAATTTTCTTAATATAGTATCTGAATTATACATTCTGCCTCCATTACGTAAAAATTTCTTTCTATAGATAATTAAGTATTATCCATCATTAAAATTGTGCTAGACTTACAAAAAAGGCTTTGGAGGATACAAATATGAAATTACAGGAAACGATAAACATGTATTTGGAATATTGCGAATATAGAAAAGAGTTAGATTGGAACACATTGAAAGCATATAGAATTGATTTACGTCAGTTTGTAGAATTTATAGAGGGAGAGGAACCTTCGAAAGAAAAAATAGAAAGATATATTACTTATTTGCATAAAAAATATAAACAGAAAACGGTTAAACGAAAAATTGCATCTCTGAAAGTTTTTTATGCATATTTAGAAGAGGAAGAGATAATTGAAGAAAATCCAATGAGACGTGTACATACAAAGTTTAAGGAAGAACGTGTATTGCCAAGAATTATTCCTCGGGAGGAAATAGAAAAATTACTTAATTGTATGTATAAAGAACTGAGAGAGTCGGAAAAGAATCAGCGATTTATTTTACGGGATGTAGCAGTTGTTGAAGTCTTTTTTGCTACGGGAGCAAGGGTTTATGAAATAGCAAATATAAGGATTGAGAATATTAATTTGGAATCTGGAGTAATACGATTTATGGGGAAAGGGGGAAAAGAGAGGATTGTTCAAATTGGAGAAGAATCAGTTATAGAACTTTTAAATAGATATTATACGGAAAACAAAGAAGAGATTCATGCGTGTGGATATTTTTTTATAAATAAGAGAAAGAGTAGATTTACAGAGCAGTCCATTAGGCTAATGCTGAAAAAATATACAAAGCAGGCTAAAATTGAACGTAATATTACTCCTCATATGTTTCGCCATTCGTTTGCGACATATTTGATTGAAGAAGGAGTGGATATCAGTTGTGTACAACAAATTTTAGGGCATAGTTCTATTAAAACAACACAAATATATATACATGTTTCCTCTCAAAAGCAGGCAGATATATTAAGAGAGATGCATCCGAGAAATAAAATGCAGATAAGGGCTGCGTAAGTATTTTATTTTTCATTTTTCAGTAACTATAGAGAAGGTGGAAGGAGAGAAATTTATGGTATCATCAAATGATTATACAATATTTAAATTTGGTGGTAGTTCTTTGAAAAATGAAGAATATGGGATAAAAATGATGATGCAATATTTCCCTGATTATTTTACAGAAGGGGAGTTAAAGCAAAATTTAGAGCGATATAATTTACATAGAATGTTTCAAATAGTAAAGAAATATTTTGTTAAGGAGTATGGTTATACCGGTACGGAAGTGGAATTGCGAAACAATTACCAAAAGTCTATTAACAGCTATATATATAATGATGAAAAAAATCCAATTTTTGTACATATAGATGAACTATTTGAATCTACCGTTATAGGTTTTTTGATGGCGATGTTTAAGTGGTCTAAAGATTTTTCTAATCTTGATATTTATGGAAAGTGCTTTAAATATATTTTATATTTGTTAAATGATGTATGTATATTTGGAGAAATGCAGGAGGCAGAGGCGAACAGGGCGTTAATGGATACGTTAAATGGAGATATTCAAATACTTCAACTTGCAGAGGATTGTTATAAGCAATTTGCCAACAAATCTAAAGTTTTACATTAGCTAATTAAGAATGTAGAATCAGTGCCCTACATCCTTAAATTAGCTAATGAAATACATAACCTATTACACGTTATAAAACTCCTTATACCATTCCGCAAAATGTCTAAGTCCCGTTCTCAAGCTTGTATCCGGTTTGAATCCATAATCTCTTTCAAGTGCGCTTGTATCTGCAAATGTTACAGGTACGTCACCTGGCTGCATAGCAACGAGTTCTTTGTGTGCTTCGAAGTCATAATCGGCAGGGAGTACTTCTGCGCGGATTAATTCTTCCTGAAGGATTGTGACAAAGTCTAAGAGGTTTTCTGGATTACTGTTTCCGATATTGTATACAGCATAAGGTGGAATTGGTAGTCCGTCTTCTCCATTTTTCTTTTCAGGTGCACCCTGCATAACGCGTTTTACGCCTTCTACGATATCATCAACGTAAGTGAAGTCACGTTTACAGTTACCGTAGTTGAAGATCTGGATAGTTTCTCCTTTAAGAAGTTTATTTGTGAATCCAAAGTATGCCATGTCTGGTCTGCCGGCTGGTCCGTATACGGTGAAGAAGCGGAGACCGGTAGATGGAATGTTATAAAGTTTGCTGTATGCGTGAGCCATCAGTTCGTTTGATTTCTTTGTGGCTGCGTAGAGGGATACAGGATTATCTACTTTATCTTCTGTGCTGTATGGAACTTTTTTGTTTGTTCCATAGACGGAGGAAGAGGATGCATATACGAGATGATCTACGCCTTTTTCTCCGTTGTCATAGGAATGACGGCAGGCTTCGAGAATGTTGTAGAAGCCAATCATATTGGACTGGATGTATGCATCTGGATTAGTGATGGAGTAGCGTACACCAGCTTGTGCTCCGAGGTTTACAACGATATCTGGTTTATGTTCAGCAAAGATTTTATCAATGATTGCTTTGTTGGCAAGGTCATCTTTGTAGAAGACGTAAGTGGAATCATTGTGTTCAGCAACACATTTTTCAATTTCTTTTAAACGCCATTCTTTAATGTTGACATCATAGTAGTCATTCATGTTGTCCAGTCCGATGATGTGGATTGGAGATTGTGTTCGTAAAAGTTCGAGAACAAGGTTACTGCCAATAAAGCCGGCAGAACCTGTAACGAAAACGGTTTTATTTTTTAAATCGATGTGATTCATTTTATTTTCTCCATTGTTATTTCTTGCATATCTTAATTATTGCTTTTTGACGGGTAAGTACCGGATTTCTGAGTATCTATTATTGCCACTATATTTTTTTGCCACTTCTCTGATAGGAAGCGTTAGATACATCAACATTTGCTTTTTATTAATCTCTTTTGAAAATATCTCTTGTGTATACTTTATCTTTTACGTCATCAAGACAAGAATCGTAGCGGTTTGCAATAATTGCCTGACTGTTCTTTTTGAATTTCTTTAAGTCATTTACGACTTCAGAACCATAGAATGTTTCGCCATTCTTTAAAGTTGGTTCATAGATGATTACTTTGGCACCTTTTGCTTTGATTCTCTTCATAACACCCTGGATAGAAGACTGACGGAAGTTATCGGAATTACTCTTCATGGTAAGACGGAATACACCGATGATTTTTTCACCCTCTTTACTTGGATCCCAGGAGCTGTTTGCTTCATATGCACCGGCCATATTTAGTACCTGGTCAGCAATAAAGTCTTTTCTTGTCCGGTTGCTTTCTACGATGGCAGAAATCATATTCTGTGGCACATCATTGAAGTTTGCTAAAAGCTGTTTGGTGTCTTTTGGTAAGCAATATCCGCCGTATCCAAAGCTTGGGTTGTTGTAGTGAGTACCGATACGTGGGTCAAGACATACACCGTTAATGATTTCCTGTGTATTTAAGCCTTTTGATTCTGCGTATGTATCGAGTTCGTTGAAGTAAGATACACGGAGTGCAAGATAAGTGTTGGCAAAGAGTTTAACAGCTTCTGCTTCTGTGAATCCCATGAAAAGAGTATCAATGTTTTCTTTGATAGCACCCTGCTGAAGAAGTTTGGCAAATGTTTCAGCTTTTTCTCTTGATTCTTCATCACAGGATACAATGATTCTTGATGGATAGAGGTTATCGTAAAGGGCTTTTGATTCGCGTAAGAATTCTGGGCTGAAGATGATGTTCTTTGTGTTGTATTTTTCCCTTACAGATGCAGTATATCCAACTGGGATTGTTGATTTAATAATCATAGTTGCATTTGGATTTACCTTTAATACAAGTTCAATAACGGCTTCTACAGCAGAACAGTCAAAGAAGTTTTTCTTGCTGTCATAGTTGGTTGGAGCTGCAATAACAACAAAGTCAGCGTTTTTGTATGCTTCTTCACCATCAAGTGTAGCAGTAAGATCAAGTTCCTTTTCTGCGAGATACATTTCAATGTAATCGTCCTGAATAGGGGACTTTCTGTTGTTAATAAGGTCTACTTTTTCTGGAATGATATCAACTGCTGTTACGTGATTGTGCTGGGAAAGAAGGGTAGCAATGGAAAGTCCTACATAACCAGTACCGGCAACAGCAATATTGTACTTTTTATCAAGAACTGGCTTGCTGGATGTTACTTTGTCATCTTCGAACAAATCAACTACTTCAAAGTTAAGCACTTCAGCAATAGATTGAAGCTGGTCGATAGATGGTGTGTAGTCACAGCTTTCTAAACGGCTAATCATGCCTCGGTTGATGCCGGTCATTTTTGCAAGCTGTGCCTGAGTGAGTTTCTGTTCTTTTCTCTTGGCAATAATGGTGTCTGCCATTTTGGTAATAGATAATTTTTTCATGTTTTTCTCCTATTGTTATTAAGACGCTCTCAAAATTAAGTATAAAAAGGTTTCGAGAGTACATATGATTGTGTTTTATATAATAGTTATTTTTGTTAGCGATTAAAACGCTTAGTATAATAGCAGTTATAAATGAAAATGTCAATTAAAATGAAAAAATAGGAAGAAAAAACATAAAAAATGGAATTGGGTGTTATTTAAAATAGAATTTGTTGTGGCATTTAGAGTTTTGAACGAGTTACTTAAAATAAAATGGAATTTGCAGGGAAAATAAATAAAAAATGGTTGAATTGAGAGGCCGAAAATGATAAGATAAAACGAAAACATATGAAAGTAAATATTTTTTTAGAGTAATGACAATGGATAAAAGTATTTTTAATAAATATATAAAGGAGAATACTTTTACGCTTCCAAATAAGTTAAGGGATAATTGTTTGAGGACACAATGGATTTATATCAGATTTTTATAGAACATAACCGGCCGTGGAGTAGTTTTGAGATTATATGCTATTTTATCATGTTAATATTGTTATTTTTTGTTTATATTTTTTTGTATAAATGTGGTAAAGTAAATAGAGTCCAGATTATTGCAGGGCTTTTATTATTTACTTATTATTGTATTGTTTTAGAATCAACAGTATTTACAAGGAAAAATCAAGGATATCATGCATATGAATTAGAAGTATTCTGGTCATGGAAAGACGTGATTTTCTATCATAGCAGGGAAATGCTTAAAGAGAATCTTTTGAATATTGCATTGCTTCTCCCATTTGGTTTATTGCTTCCATTTCCTTTTTATAAAAGATTAAGATGGTGGCAGGGACTTGCTATGGGGTTAATAGCATCAGCAGTTATAGAAGTTTTGCAGCTTGTATTATGTCGAGGACTTTTTGAGTTTGATGATATGATACACAATGGATTTGGATGTATGTTGGGGAGTATGCTTGCAGGGTTACTCTTTCAAAAATTAATAAATAGTAACTTACAAACAGAGTAAAAATGAAGATACTTGGGGAGAAAATATGGGAAAATATTTTGGAACTGACGGCTTCCGAGGGGAAGCAAATGTGAATTTAACAGTAGACCATGCACGTAAAGTAGGTCGCTTTTTAGGCTGGTATTACGGACAGTTAAAGAAGCAGGCTGGTGATGATGCACCGGCTAAGATTGTCATCGGTAAGGATACTCGCCGTTCAAGCTATATGTTTGAGTATGCACTGGTTGCGGGACTTACAGCATCTGGTGCAGATGCGTATCTTTTGCATGTAACAACAACTCCATCTGTAGCTTATGTGGCAAGAACAGAAGATTTTGATTGTGGCATCATGATTTCTGCCAGCCATAATCCATACTATGATAATGGTATTAAGCTCATTAATGGCAATGGTGAAAAGATGGATGAAGCTACAATTGATCTTGTAGAAGCTTATCTTGATGGCGAGTTGGAAGTGTTTGGTCAGAAGTATGAAGAGATTCCTTTTGCACATAAGGATGCCATCGGATGTACAGTGGATTACGCAGCAGGTCGTAACCGCTATATGGGCTACCTTATTTCACTTGGTTTATATTCTTTTAAAGGAATGAAGGTTGGACTGGATTGTGCGAATGGAAGTTCCTGGAACATGGCAAAGCAGATTTTTGACAGTCTTGGAGCAAAGACGTATGTCATTAATGCAGAGCCGGATGGTACGAATATTAACAGAGATGTAGGTTCGACACACATTGAAGGATTGCAGAAATACGTGGTAGAGAATGGCTTAGATGTTGGATTTGCCTACGATGGAGATGCAGACCGCTGCCTCTGCGTAGATGAAAAGGGAAATATAGTAGATGGAGATGCAATTCTTTATATCTATGGAAGATATATGAAAGAAAGAGGTAAGCTGCTTACCAATACAGTTGTAACGACAGTTATGTCGAATTTTGGTCTTTATAAAGCCTTTGATGAGCTGGGAATTGGCTATGCCAAGACAGCAGTTGGAGATAAATATGTTTATGAATATATGACAAAGAACGGATGCCGTATCGGAGGAGAACAGTCCGGTCATATCATATTTTCAAAGTATGCATCAACGGGGGATGGAATTCTTACCAGCCTGAAGATGATGGAAGTTATGATGGCTAAAAAGAAAAAGATGAGCCAGCTTACAGAGGATTTGCATATTTATCCGCAGGTTCTGGTCAATGTAAAGGTAAAAGATAAAGCGGTAGCACAGGCAGATAAGGATGTACAGGCTGCTGTGAATAAAGTTGCCGAGGCATTAGGAGATACCGGAAGAATCCTTGTCCGGGAGTCTGGAACAGAACCATTAATTCGTGTCATGGTAGAGGCAGAGACGGAAGAGATTTGTCATACATATGTGGATGAAGTTGTTGCTGTCATCAATGAAAAAGAAGCAACCAGATAACAGCCAGAGAAAGGAATTAAAATTATGTGTGGAATTGTTGGATTTACAGGAGCACAACAGGCAGCTCCGATTTTATTAGATGGTCTGTCCAAGTTAGAGTATCGTGGATATGATTCCGCAGGAATTGCAGTGCGTAATGGAGAGAATGAAACAGAGGTAGTGAAGGCAAAAGGCCGTTTAAAATCCCTCGCAGAGAAAACAGATAATGGAACAGCCGTAATCGGAAGCTGTGGTATTGGACATACCAGATGGGCTACTCATGGTGAACCATCCGAAAGTAATGCGCATCCACATAAAAGTGATGATGGCAATGTAGTAGCTGTACATAACGGAATCATTGAAAACT
>OLNR01001126.1_pt1 | contig 16772 bp, 20 predicted proteins | sample 1672231 | NCBI WGS metagenome assembly OLNR01 (sample SAMEA3136662, study PRJEB25190) | human gut metagenome
ACATACTACGCTGTACTGTTCGTAGCGATATGCACTCTGGGAAGGGTCATATTGCCAGTCGTTAAAAATTGTTTCGTAAAATTTTCTTGAAAAAGTTTTGAGAAAAGTGTTGACAAGTGCTTTATTTTCTGGTACAATAGAACCATAGAAAGGGGAGTTAATAAATGACTAAATCAACCATGATAACCACCATTCAGGAAAAGGAATTGGACCTCTGGGAAAACCTGAAAGTAGTAGAAAGAGTGTTTGGTAAAGATTCCATACAGGCAAAATATAAGCGGGCCGCATGGAATAGCGTTTGGGGTCTAATGAAAGACATGGGTATAAAGACATTAGACAGGGATGTACGTTGAGTAAAGAAAGGAGCTTAATCATGAGAGACAAAATAGTGATTTACCGTTCCGGGGTTGAGAGACTGATTGACGATGTAAACAAGAAAGACTTGAATGAATACAATCATGGCAGACTTGACCTACTAAAAGCTATGTTATTGCAGTTTGAAAGAGAGGGAACAAACATGAAAACCGAGATTACTTTATATCGTTCCGTTATAGAAAACTTAATGGACGAAATGAGCACGAAAGAAACTAGTGAGTATGCTAATGGCAGACTAGATTTATTAAAAGCCTTATTATTGCTGTTTGATGAGGAGGGTCAATAATGGACGAAAACATGGTAAAGCTATTGCAGGAACGTGAAAGAGAGCTGTATGTACTAGGCATAAAGAGGGGAGATACCTATTTCAAAAACCGATGGGTTGAACTGTGCTATATCATGCGATTGCTAGGGATAGAAAGGAGAGATACCAATGGACTTCAATAAATGGCTCTCAGGAGCCATTAAACATGCAGAGCTGTCATATATCTACACGGAAAGCGTCCGCGGCGTGGTGGATACAGAAACTAGGCTACAACGTGAAAGGCTTCAAACCTTAAAGAGAGTGAGGGAGGTTTACTATGAGTTCAGCCGAGAGATGGAGAGTAGAGAAGCTGATAGACGAAGTGACGGAAGCACGACAGGCTTCCAACGACCTGTACGATGAAATGCTGAAAGTGCTAGAGGAGCTGTTGGAGGATGAGGACTATGTATAATATGTCGGAGCGGTACTACCGTGTTACTTGCACGGACATGAACGGGAAGTTCAGGCAGTACAAAATAAAGGCTCGCAGTAAGCAACAGGCAAGCCGTAAGGCATACGATATCATGCAGGAGCAGAAGCTATATAACATGATTGTTATTGGCATTGTTCAGTGGAATGAGATGTTTAACGGGGTGGGTGTAGATGTGGATTAGTGTGTTGATAGTCGGCTTCTTTCTTGCCCTTATTTTCTACGGTTGTATGATGTATTGTTCAGAGCCACCATGGTGGGTTCTAAAGTACATATTCAGAGGAGTAGGGATGTGCTTTATGTCCTTTGGATTTATAGGTCTGATTTATTCCGTGTTTATAGGGGGTATCCTAAGTTGGTAGCTATTCTTTGCAGTATCGGGCTTTTAGTAGTCGGCCTGACGTTGGTTTATATCAACGAAAATGAGCCGGGTATGTTTTCCCTGACTATGACAGTTATAGGGTACTTGCTCTGTGCAATGTTCGCAATCTCATTCGTGTTGAATCTGGGTCAGTTTCTTTTAGCAAAAAGTTTGTAAAATTTTTTCGGAAAAAGTATTGACAAAAAATAAATTTTGTGGTAGAATTAGATATCCTCGAAAGAGGGAATAACAGAAAGGACGGAACAATCATGAAAAACATCACTAGAACCATCACAAGCTACAAGCACACCTTTGTAAAGATGAACGATGACCTGACTATCTCTGATATGAAAGAGGTTATCTGTGCTGAGAAGATGGGGCCGAGAACGTCAGCCGCCTACATGGAATCCAACGGCATGGAGGGGTACGTTATGGCAAAGGTGACCACGGTAGAGGAGACTTACACCATGCCTTTGGAGACCTTTATCGCTAACGCCACTATTGTTGAGAAGGAGGATAACTAACAATGAAGAAGCAGGAACAGAATTTCGCCGAGATTATGAGCGCAGAGGAAGCTATTGCAATCCGCAAGGATACAGAGCAGTCTATCGTAAACGGTCTAACCGAGGAAGGGGCCGGGGTGTATTGCTCCTTCCTTCCTGAGACACTGGAAGATAAGGCTATGATGTTCAACGCTATGAACGGCGGGGACAACACGGTAAAGGAAGCTATCAACAAGGAGCTACATGTCCTAGACGTTATTGTCCAGCCTGTACAGGTACAGAATGAAGATGGCACTCAGAACACCTGTCCCCGTGTGTCTCTTATCTGCGAAGATGGGGTTTACTCCGCTACCTCCTGGGGAGTGTACAACTGCATTAAGAAGCTCAACGCACTGTTTGGGGGTCTGCATTTTGAAACACCTGTGAAACTAATTCCATACGAAGTAAAGACGAAGAACGGCTTTACAATCAATCTGAAAATGGTATAACGAACCGGCCCCCTTTAAGGGGGCCGTACTTATAAGGTGGTGAAAACAATGACAAGATACGGGGTAGAGCATGACCTTAAAAAGTCTCCTTTTACCTACACTGTGCAATATGATAATCTTAATGAAATAGAGTATTGTTTTTCCAGCGACAGCATAAAGACTCGCTTTATTGCCCTGCGAAATGGATTCTATGAAGAAACAGAGGATAGCCTGTCCAACAGATTTAAGATGCACTTTCGTGTCAGTAAGGACCTGACTGACGTTAACCTGTATAGGAAGGTCGAGAGCAGAGGTTTTCTCATTTTCTTTAATGGGGAGGAAATCACATGGCAAAGAGCACTAAAATACGATGGACAAAAGCTCGCAAAAATGAGCTGAGAAAAGAGCTACTGAACTTTAATAGAAGGATACGTTCAGCAGAATCTAGGCTTGGTGACCTTTCATATATACTTCCTCAAAAGCAGACGGCAAGCGAAGCTATGGAGAAGATTCAGACTTTACAGGAATATCGGGATTACTTAGCGGCAATTAAAAGGGCAACTGCTAAGACGCTTATACCGGAGACATATGGGAACGACTTGACAACGGCATGGAGACGTAAGGAAATAGAGATACGGGAAAAGCGGATAAACGAAAGGAACAGGCAGAGACGTAAAAAGGTCGATGAGCTTAGACCCGGCGTAAAAACGCAAGAACAGGTGGGAAGGTTAAATCCCTATGGCAGATTTCCCTCTGACAATGACTTCTTTCTTCGGGACCTTGGTTTAAAGACAGGAGATACGGTCAAATATGAAGAACTGTTAAAGAAGATAGAGGAAGGCTATTACAGGGAGAAAGCTGAACTGTGGAGAACGAATTATATCAATGCTCTTATAAATGAGATGCTGGGACCTGCTACCTTTGCCGGGGATGTTGTGAGTATGGGATTGGCTAACCAGATATACGACTTGGTGACTGGTATGGACATATCCACTTTTCTCTTAGGTCAACTGTCATCGTATAGCGATGTGTTGCAGATTAACTTTCTGTACGACCAAAAAGGAAGGGAAGCGGCTCTTGAACGCATACTCGATGTGTGGAATGAGCTTATAAGGCGTACATGATGTGCAAAAACCTGTTTATAGTGTTGATTTTGAGACAGTGGTTGACCCCAACGAAACCCGTGTATGGTTATGGGGAAAATGTGACATAGATTGTACTACGTTTGTATACGGGACGGATATTGACAGTTTCATGGAGGAGATATCTACTGTTGACTGTAAGGCGTATTTTCACAACATTAAATTCGATGTTCAATTCATGTTTTATTGGCTGTTTCATAACGGATACAGGCATACCAGTGAGAGGAAGCCGAAAGAGGGGTATTTCTCAACGCTGATATCAGACATGGGAATGTTTTATACTTGCACTGTTCACTTTTTCAACGGTAGCGTAGTTGAGTTCATAGACAGTTACAAGCTCATAACTCTCCCCGTAAGGGACATTCCAAAAGCTTTCGGACTGGACGTTCATAAACTGGACTTGGACTATGCCGAAAACAGGGATTTCAACCATGTACCAACAGAGGAAGAAATATCATACGTTAAGGCAGACGTGGAGATTGTGGCAAAGGGCATAAAAGCCATGCACGAAAACGGCCTGATTAAGATGACAGCGGCAAGCAACGCACTGTACAACTATAAGAAGGTCCTGTCAAACAAGGAGTTTAAACGCAGATTCCCGCCGATTGAATATGCTGTGGACAAGGATTGCAGGAAATCGTATAAAGGTGGCTGGACATATCTCAACGAAGCCTATCAAGGGATGATGGTCGGTGAAGGTCAGGTATATGATGTAAACTCCATGTACCCTTGGGCCATGAAATACTGTATGCTACCGTTTGGTAATCCGTACTACTATGACGGGGAGTATAAACCGGATGAGTTTTACCCTCTTTATATTCAATGCCTTCAATGCTGTTTCAGTTTGAAAAAAGGACACTACCCCAGCATACAGTTAAAGAACAGTTTCAGGTTTTCCAGTACAGAGTATATTAAGGAAAGTGGGGATGACCCTGTAATACTCCACTTGACAAGTGTTGACTTAAAGCTCTTGTTCGACAACTATGACGTGTGGGATATAACTTACATAGGTGGGTACAAGTTCAGGGGAGAGACAGGGCTGTTTTCTGAATATATCGACTACTGGTATGACGTGAAGCAGAAGGCAAAGGTGGAAGGAAATAAAGCCATGTACCATATCGCTAAACTGATGCTTAATTCACTGTATGGGAAGTTTGGTTCAAATCCTGAGAAGGCTTCTAAATATCCATATCTGGATGAGACAGACGACATAGTAAAGTACAGACGGCTAATGCCTGAAATTGGAAGCGGAGGGTATATCCCGGTAGCGGCGTTCATTACCTCTTATGCCAGAGACAAGATAATTAGGGCCGCTAATGCTTGTGGTGACAGGTTCATATATGCGGACACCGACAGCGTTCATGTAGTGGGAAGGGAAAAGGTAGACTTGGACATAGATAATTACAGACTGGGTGCTTTCAAGCTGGAAGGTGAGTTCACAAGAGCCAAATATCACAGAGCCAAATGTTACATTGAGGAGTTTGACGGAGAGCTTGATAAGAAGTGCGCTGGGTTACCTGTTTCAGCACGGCACCTGTTTAATTTTGACACTATGGAGCCGGGTCAGATATTTGAGGGCAAGCTGGTCCCGAAAAACATAAAGGGCGGCGTGGTTCTGGTGGAGCGGCCCTTCCAAATTAAGGGTTGACAAAGGGTGATTTTTATGATACAATACTCTAAAGGGATATATGAGACAGGTTATAAATCACTAGCTGGGTGTGACGGCGGAGAGTCGACCAGAAGTGTTACAAGGTTTTCACAGACTATTTGTAATCGCTCATACTATCCCTTTTCTCATAGGTGAAGCTATGTGGTACGATGTAAATAAGACGCTTTCCTATAACTGCTTGTTCAACTTTGTGGTTGGACCCCGTGGAGTGGGAAAGACGTATTCCTGTAAACGAAGGGTCATAAAAGACTTTATAACTAAGGGACAGCAGTTTATCTATCTGCGCCGATATGAAACGGAAATCAAGTCGTCACAGATTGACCTATTTTTCGATGATATCCAGCATGAGTTTCAAGACCACGCTCTGGCGGTGAAAAAGAAGTGCTTTTACATTGACGGTAAACTTGCTGGATGGGCACTGCCTTTGTCGAGAGCTTCTCAATTCAAGTCGGTGCCGTTCCCATATGTGACCAAGATTCTGTTTGACGAGTTCATTATAGACCAAGGGCTGATAAGGTATCTGCCAGATGAAGTACAGACCTTTAATGAGATGTACTCAACGATTGCGAGACTAAGGGACGTTACGGTCCTGTTCTTGTCCAACGCAATAACATTCACTAACCCATATTTCCTGTATTACGATTTGTCTTTGCAGAAAGGGCAGAAGATACTACGCAAGAATGATATTCTTCTTGAGCTGGTAGACAGTCCATCTTACACGGAGAAAGCAAAGTCAACCAGATTCGGAAAAATTATAGCCGAAACAGAGTACGGGAAATACGCTATGGAAAACGAGTTCTTGAGGGACACTGCCAGTTTCATCGAAAAGATGCCTTGCCCCGGAACGTGTATAATGACCATCAGAGTATCGGGAAATGAGCTTGGGGTATATACTATATTAGGCTCTGATTTGTGGTACATTACGGAAAGCTATGACCCTACCTGTAATAAGCATATTTCTCTAAGTGTAGATGAGCATGACGAGACAACAGAGCTACGAAACAGTAAAGACGCTCTTATATGGCTCGGAGCTTTGCAACAAAAATACTACCGGGGAGAAGTCAGGTTTACGACTATGAAAGCCAAAAATTTGATATCCAATTCCCTGATGATTTTAAGGAGGTAAATCAGTATGCCATATACAATCGAACAATGGAACGACCATATGCAGAAGGTCATCGGTGCCATGAATGACCAAGCCACCCTAACCTCTTTAGTTACACAAGCCAGTGACGAATACACGGGCCTGTTTGCAACTAATACTACTCTATCTACTGAAAACGAACAACTGAAACAGGAAAATACCAGACTGAAAGAAGCTAATTTAGAGCTATTCCTACGGGTTGGTCAGCAAAACATTGACAAGACAGGTGGAAGTGGTCAATCCACCGAACAAAAAACAAAGGCCGAGACAATCACTGTCGAGGATTTATTCAAGGAGGTAAAGTAAATGTCTACTACTAAGATTCCAAACGCTGTTGATACAGTAAACGCCATTAGAAATGAAGCCAGCCAAGCCTATCGGGACGCTGTACCCGTGGCTACTCCCCGAAACATTCAGGACGTTGGTAACCCCATTCTGGAATACCAGTCCGTACAGAACGAATTTCTGACTGCTCTGGTAAATAAGATTGCCGTTACCATTGTAGACCAGAAGATGTTTGAGAATCCTCTGGCATTTCTACGGAAGGGTTCTATCCCTCTGGGGCTGGATGTTGAAGACATCTATATCAACCCCGCCAAGGGTGCAAACTATGAGCCTGCTAACTTCCAAGGGATTTTGACCCCTGTTGAGCCCGACGTAAAGGCGGCCTATTATCGCCGTAACCGTAGGGATAAGTACAAGGTCACTATCCGCAACGAGCAGTTGACCGCCGCCTTTGTAAGCTGGGGTGCTCTGGAAAACCTGATTGCAGGTATCGTAAACAGCCTGTATACTGGCAACACGATTGACGAGTTCAATCTGACAAAGGCTCTGCTGGGTGGAGCTACCGCCGAAGCTAAGATGGTTCAGGAAGTGCTTGCCCTGCCAACTGTCAGCGCAGAAAATGCTACCGCTTTCCTGACCCGTCTGCGTGGTATCGCTTCCGCTATGTCTTTCCCCAGCTCTGACTATAACGCATATGAGCTTGTGGGCGGCTCTAGCCCTGCTACTTCTTGGACTTCCACCGAGGATTTGGTCATTTTGATTCGTGCTGACGTTGCCGCAAACGTGGATGTACAGAAGCTGAGTGCGGCCTTCAATCTGAGCTATGCTGATTATGTAGCCCGTCAGGTCATTGTTGACAAGTTTGACGGGGCTGATAATATGTATGCTTGGATTGGCGACCGTGGTGCCTTCCAGATTCGTGACAGTCTCCGTAAGATGACCGAGTTCTATAACTCCGAAGTTATGGCTTGGACTTACTGGTGGCACTGCTGGGACACCTTTGCTCTCCGTCCTTGGGCTAATGGCGTGTCCTTTGTGACAACCAAGTATACGGCCTGATTTAACTGGCCCGGATGGGCTTCCCGTCCGGGCCTTATTTAAGGTGGTGAAAATATGCCTGACTTTCAGCCCAACACTACGATACGTCTATACCAGAGCACAGGAGTAGACCCACAGAATCAGCCTTACTTTGAGAGTGAAGGGGCCAAACTGTCATGGTATGAAGGACGTTCCCCACTGTCCTTTACGGCTCAGAGCTATCAGAGGGAGAACAGGCATTATGCCAGAGTGAACGCAAAGTACAACTCTATCCGTAACTGTGATATGATGAGCTTTGTGAACGACAACGGAAAGACTATCTTCTGCAATATCCTTTCCATTGAGTTTGTTAATCCCAACTGTACAGAAATCGAGTTTCAGACAGATTCCATGCAGACATTTATTGAATCCATTATATGGCGTGACTGCTGGGTAGAGCGGGAGATGCAGGAAGATGACTGGAATGGTGCAGTACCTTCCTTTAATAACCTGTTACCGGAAGGGCTTGAAACTGGCGTCCTGAAAAGACGTGTCATGCTTGACGGCACAGAGAAAAACTGGTCTGTGGTTGTACTGTCCGCATATGACGAGAACGCAGAGGACAACTATAACATCCAGATAAACGCTGGTGTGCCCATTGGTGTAAACAAGTTTGTATACGCCGCTGACAGCGGGGGAATGACTTCTCTTGGTGCTACTATAAGAAACTACGCCGAAAAGGGACGGCTTGACGGTATCCTTGGTATGTGGGTATGTCCTACCAGAATAGCTGTATCCAATAACTTTGTAGAGATGTGGACCCATTCCGCTACTGTGGGATACGACAATATTGACGGATACGCCGTAAAGAACGCCAAGTGCTTTAGCAGTGAGTTCTTTAAGGTGGAGCTTACCAACAGGCAGGGAAATTCTGTGGAATTACGCCCTGAGTATTTCCCGAATCCAACTACCATGCAGTTTCAGGCTGGCGGAGCTTTTCTAGCCGGGGCTGGTGGTGTGCTTGTCTATTCCAACAATTACATGGAGGGAGACGAAGCAGTTAACAAGACGCTGGGTGTGGTCATTCCTATCAATGTACAGGGTGCTTGGGTAGGAAACGCCTTTGCTAACTGGGTAAGTCAGAACAGGACCCAGCTTGCTTCCTCTATTATAGGCGGCATTGGAACAGCCGCTGTAGTTGCTGGCAGTATGTTGTTGGCGGCCCCTACTGGTGGAACGTCTCTAGCCGTAGGAGGTAGTGTCCTTGCTGGTGGGGGAGCGGCGGTAGCAGGTACTACTATGGGAGTAACTAATGCCCTACACTCCGCACTTGGGACCATCGGTAAAGTAATGGACAAGTCGGTTGACCCTGCCCAAGCTATGGGTGGAGTAACCACAGGTGCCCTTGCGATTGCCGCTGATTCCTGGGGATATCTGGTCAACCTGCTGTTCCCGGATGCCGCCGTGATAGAGAGCATTGACAACTTCTTTTCCGTGTTCGGGTATAAAACCTGTCGTATGAAAAAGCCAAACGTAAATACCCGTCCCTATTGGAATTATGTGAAGTGCTCCCCGTCCGTTGTAAGCGGGCCATTCAACAGCACAGACAGAGCTAACATACAAGCGGCTCTAGACAATGGGGTTACATTCTGGCACGTTGGAAATGGTGTTGAGATAGGCGACTACTCTAAAGACAATAGATAAGAAAGGAGGGGTTATATGCCGTTAGGTCTGTTCGGTATGGAGCTTCTAACGTCAACATACTGCCCAAACAACCCGTTGGGAGATATGTATGTTAAAACCGAAGCGCAGATGGAGAATAGCAAGCTGTTTATGGAGATGTACAACCGCTATTCTAACATTGCTGTCACACGGTATGACTGGAAGAATTTACCCATAGGAGTTAATGAGAGGTTGCTCAACATGAGCCTGTATCTAGTTGGAAAGGCTTGCTTCTTTGAGCATGAAGACTATGGACTTATAGCATTACCCTGTTCTAATGGTTCTGAATACAATCTATTTTATGAGCCTACCAGAATCAACGCTTTTTCCTTTGGATTCACAAGGACCCTTTCCTTTGGTGAGTTTGAGCTTGTAAGGAACAATCCTACGGGCACTCCAACAGCACTTACAGTATACACCTATATAAAGCGCATGATGGACGTACTCCGTTCTATTGACGTAGTATGTGCCAGAATGAAGCGGCCATATCTGATTCTCTGTGAAGAAAAGCAGAAGCTCACTTTTATAAACCTCTTGAAGCGCATAAAGGACAATGAAGATATTGTACTTGCTTTCAAAAACTACGGCATTGATAAATCTAACTTTGAAGTTGCTCCGCTCCCGTCCATTGGGAACATCGACCAACTGTGGAAAACATACAGGACGTATGAAGATATCCTGTATTCCGCTATTGGGCTTGACAGCAAGGGAGACGACAAGAAAGAGCGTCTTCTAGTGGATGAAGTAAACGCCAATAACATGGTAACGGAAATGGCTAATGAAGTCAACCTGAAACAGCTACGGCTTGACATAGAGAAAGTCAACCGTAGATACGGCACCAATATAGAGGTTGATATCAAAGAGCTATCCACCTATGATTATGACAGCGGCTTTGGAGGTGGGGCAAGTGAGTAGATATACGATGGAGCTTGGTAAGCTGGTCGGTTCTGGGTATGAGATATTCGATGACAGTTGGACTACCTTTGTAGAGATGCACAAGAAGGAATTGTGTGATAAAATCATCAGGCATTATTTCTTCTATGAGATTGGGCAGGAAACTCCTGACAGATTCAAGCACTATCTAAATGAGCATCTCGCTAGAATAATGCCCTACTACAATCAGCTTTACAAGTCTGAACTGCTGGAAATAATCCCACTGTATAACCACTTCTTGGAAACCAATTCCAAGGATTTAAGAGAGCTTGGTTTTACTGGTGTATCAGCCAGCCGGAACGATGTAGATTCCCTACGCAATATGTATAACTCTCTGGCCCAGCTTAATGAACGTAAAATAAAGGATGGGAACAAACGTGACTTTGCTGGACACACAGAGGGAACGTCCAATAAGGAAAGCACGGAAAGGCTGGAAGAGACTATCAATATCACCAAGACTACTGACCAGAGTGAGAATGGTACAAAGACCTCTAACATCGACACTACTGGTCATGTCACGGAAACAGCCGATACCACTTCCAAGGTGGATAAGACCGGGAACGTGACGGAAGATATGTCGGATACCCTGAACGGCACCAAAGACACCACGTCTAACGCCACTTCCACAGGGACAAAAGAGCAGAGGTACTCCGACACTCCCCAAGGTACGGTATCTAGCTCTGGTGTAGAGATAATGAGTAATTATCTGACCAACTACACCAAAGATACAACTAATGAGACGACCAACTCTAACACCAAGGAAGAACTGCAAAACACGGAAGAAAAGAACACTAAAACAGACAGTACAGAAACAGAGAATGGACAGACCAACACCACCAAGACGACTGAAAGCACTGGAAACACATCAGAGGATACCAACACAACAGGAAAGCTGGACAAAAGCGAAACAGAGGACCATACAAGAGAGCAGACTACAACTTTCAATGAGAACCAAAATACCACTGGTGATTCGACTGAAAAGGAGAATAACAAGGGCTACGAGAACACCAAAGAGAATAACAAGCAATTCTCTAATGGTGCTGACAAGCACAGGGAAACTACTTTAGGGACTTCTTCTAATCAGGAGGACACCAAAGAGACTAAAGACACCAACGCTACTGTAAAGGGATTTATCAACGTAACTCAGTCTGAATTATTGATTAAATTCAGGAGTACATTCCTGAATATCGATGAGGACATTATAAAAGAGCTGGCTGTTGACTTTATGGGGGTGTTCTGATGAAAGAACATGTATGCGTTGTAGCCGGAATTATAGGAGGAACAGCCGTGAAACTATTGGGAGGTTTTGACTACTCTCTAATGGCGATGTTTACACTGATGCTTATAGATATCATTCTTGGATTTATAAGCGCAGCAGTATTCAAGCTAAGTAAATATGGCAACGGTGTTTCTTCCGAAGCTCTGGCTAAAGGGGCACTGAGAAAGTGTTCTATGCTGTGCATTATCATCATAGGAACAATCATTGATAATCTGTTCGGTATGGACTACGTTAGAAACGCTATTGTATTCTACCTTATAGCCACAGAGGGTATCAGCATCTTAGAGCACCTGATTGACATGGACGTTAGGGTCCCGTACTTTATTGTTAAAATACTGGACAGCATGGAGAAGAAATACGATGATGCAGAGGATGGTAACAATGAGACTGATTAAGCAGATACTAGAAAAGAACGATTGTTATATAGTTGGTGCAGAGTTGAAAGTGGCAGGAATAATGTTACACTCTACCGGCGCAAACAATCCAAAAGTATCCAGGTATGTCCCCGGCTCTGATATCATTGGATACAACAAGTATAATAACCACTGGAATCAGCCAAGGCCGGGAGGTCGCTCTGTATGCGTACACGGTTTTATTGGCCGAGCCGCAGACGAAAATATCTGTACTGTACAGACTTTACCTTGGAACATGGAAGCATGGCATTGTGGAGGGTACGCTAACCATACTCATATCGGGGTTGAAATGTGTGAGGACAGTATGCTTAATAAACACCACCTCACCTTGTGCCTTAACGAAGCCGCCGACCTGTTCGCCTGTCTTTGTATTACGTTTAACCTTGACCCCACCAAAAAAGGGGTTATCATCTCCCACAAGGAAGGGCATGATATGGGATGGGCAAGCGGACACGGTGACCCGGACCACTGGATGCAAAAATTTAATCTTACAATGAATGACTTCCGTTCTATGGTAACTGACAGATGCAACAAACTAAAGGAGGAATTAACGGATATGGACCAAAACAAATTTAATGAAATGATGGACGTATACCTTTCCCAGCGTGCAAAGTTCGCAGGAAGCAATTACGCCAAAACTGCTATGGAAAGAATGGCCTCAAGGAAGATAATTACGAACGAGAATCCACAGGGATTCGTAACCCGTGAGATGCTGATGTTCATTCTCGACAAGCTCAATGTTTAAGGAGGTCACACTATGGAATACTATCCTACCAGACCCAATAACCCCTATCAGGACGATTGTAGGCCCAAACCTGACTGTGGATGTACTCCACCGCCTACTGTCTGTCCCCCGCAAAAGCCCCCTGTATGTCAGCCGCCCCAGCCTGTAATGGGACAGATTCCCCCTGTACCAACTGTGATTGAAGGCTCTAGCCTTTATGAAGCTATGGGCAAGGTTATTGAACGGACCAATATGTGTATCAATCAGTGGAATTGTATTAGCAAGAACTGTTATGAAGCTATGAACGCTTGCGTGGCGGCGGCCCGTTCCAATGACGTGTACTATGACGATTGCGAGGTAAACTACCAAGAGGGCTACGATACCACAGAGGGATGCGCCTACGCAATCGTAGAGAAGAAGGCTGTTGACCGAAAGGGAAAGCCTATCTTTGTAAGTCTGACACCTGCTTATGACAACACCACCAACAGCGGCGTTGAGCAGGGAATCTTTGACGTGTCCTTTATCAAGTCCGCCAACGTCATTATGCCCGCTGTTCAGGCTGGCTCTGAGAAGTGGTTCGGCCCCGCTATGTACCGTGGAGCGGCTATCCCCGGCGAGACTAAAACTGACGGCTACGTCTATGGCTTCAACAGACATGGTGCTCTACGTTACTTTAAGGGCGACGTGACGGAAACCACTCTATGCCAGAACCAGATGGTTGACGTTATCGGTGGTTGCGTGCCTATCCTCTATGACGGCAAGGTTATCGAGGGTGTGGAAGCCATGACCCAGAAGCAGGCCATCTGCGCTATCGGCTTCAACTGTGGGACCGGCTCCGTGTTCTTCTTCTCCTGCTCCGCTCAGAATCAGCCGGGAATGGGTATCGCTTCCGTTGCTAGAATCTTACAGGGCTATGGCTGTACAACAGCTGTTGTAACGTCCGCTACTACCAACACTCCCGCCGCCACTGGCGAAGGTATGCTGTACATGGGCCAGATGACCACTGACCCCGTAAACGCCAAAGAGCCTAAGAATCTGGCTTACTGGGTCATCTCTAAATGCCCAAATTTTAATAATGCGTTCCAGAAAGAGGTTGCTGACCTTGTTCAGACCACTGGACGGAACGCATGGGAGACGTACCTGCTGGGAGTGCAGATTCAGTCCTTTGACGACCGCATTACTCAAAACGCAAAGGATATCGCCGCTGAAATCGAACGTGCTACAGCCGCTGAGAAAGCACTTGACCAAAAAATTGAAGCGGAGACAGACAGGGCAGAAGCGGCAGAGGATGCTCTTGACAAGAAAATCGATGCCGAGACTGAACGTGCCACCGCCGCTGAAACTGCTCTGGACAACAAGATTGTTGCGGAGACTAACCGTGCAACCGCCGCCGAGAACAAGATTGCCAGCGACTTACAGGCAGAGGTTACCCGTGCCACTACCAGAGAAACCCAGATTCAGGCCGCCTTGGATGCGGAAATTCAGGCCAGAATTGCCGCTGACAATGACCTTATCAACGCTATTGAACAGGAAGTCCTTGCCAGAAAAGCCGCTGACGTTGCGCTGGAAAACCAGATTGACGCAGTAGACAAGAAAATCCAGACGCAAATCACTAACATTAAGGGAAATATCACTAATCTGGAAACGCAGATTAACGGTATGACCACTGGACAGACCAATCTACCCTACCTGAAACTAACTGGTGGACAACTTACTGGTAATCTGACTTTTACCTCTGGCTCTACTGTTGTAGCAGGTCGTGCGCCTACCGCAGACAATGAGGTAGCGACCAAGAAATATGTGGATGACGCTGTGCAGACTGGCGGTGGAGGTACTGGCACTGACGTATCTAAGGAGTACGTTGACCAACAGGTAGCAAACGTACAGGGACAGGTCAACACGAAAGTGAGCAAAAGCGGCGATACCATGACTGGCTCTCTGAACTTCAATGGGAATACGGCTGTAAATCCTGTGCTTGAATCCAACACCGGAATCAAGGTTCAGTCCAGCTCTTCCGGTGCCGCCGGTAAGGTTACTAACCTTGCCGCCCCCAGTGCTGACAGTGATGCGGCTAATAAGAAGTATGTCGATGACGGGATTAAGCAGGTAAAACAGGAAATCAGTGGAGAGCTTGGCGGGGAATATCTGGCCCTTACTGGCGGAGACATGACCGGTGATATCAACATGACCGGAAACTCCGTAGTAAAGTTCTACGACCCGATTGCCGCCCGTGCAAGAGCAAGGAATCTCACCGACCAGATAGTTAAGGGTTCTGTATACAATGACGCTGACGCTATGGTAGTCAAGTCCGAGACTGGTCCGGTTGCTTTAAAGGGTACTGACGTATCTCTCTCCAATGGAGAAGGAGGAGAAATTGCTATTTCTGGTGTAACCGAGATTCGCCGCAAGAAGAACGACCCCAACTCTGGTGCGGTCAAACTCAATGACGACCTGATTAACTTGGCCGCTGATACTGTACTGGTGGGACAGAATGGCTCCATGAAGGGTGAGGTCAGCATGGGAACGCTGAATCTGTATGATGATGTCGGGGCCGCTGTGCTTAAACGTCACAATTCCCATCTGGATATCAATGTTCCTGATGCTCTTGGCTCCGTTTACATTAACCGGAATCAGACAGAGGGCGGTACAGGTGAGATTCACGTTACCGAAGTTCACGCCCCTAATGAGTTACGGCTAAATCCGGGGACCACCATTAACATGATGAGCAAGCGTGTTGTCGGAATGGCTAATGGTGTTAACGCTAATGACGCTGTCAATGTAGCACAGTTGGGTGCTGTCAGGACTATTGCACAGAACGCACAGAGTGCCGCTGAATCCGCTGACGCTAAGGCTGACCAAGCATTAAAGAAAGCGGAGAGTGTGGGAGGAGTCATTTTCCCCTGCGAAGTCGCTACGTTTTCTGACGCATTTCACATTACTACAAAGCTAATATCCCACAAAACTGGACAACCTATTGATATCCAGATAGATTTTCTTCACATTAATATGTCTGGTAGTCGGATTCTTGCTGTATTTAATGTAAATGGCATTATACAAGTTGCTGGTCGGGTAGAAATTACAGCTACTAGTATATTAAGACTATCAAACAGTAGTGGTCATAGCTTTAAATTTCCGATGCTTACTTATTACCAAAATGAAAACGATAATCAGTTATTCACTATTTTTCCCAATAAAACAGCTGGGACTGTTGAATTTACTTTAGGCACTTCTAGTGATGTAGGAAAACGATACAATGGTATGGTCATTTCTGGACGGGAAAGAACGCCGTTATATATGTATGCACCTTAATATTAAACCCTCTCCAATAGGAGAGGGTTTAAATTTACGCTTCACATAGCGGGAAAATATGATTTACCCCAGCACCGCCTTTGGTTATCCCTATACTGCTACTAGCCATAAAATTAGTAGTAGGTTCATTTTCTGGGCTACCATAATATTTAAAAGTACACTGGTAGGGGCTCACGTCGCTAAAACCTTCGGCATTGTCAGTGGTCATAACTTTAAACTTGTCTGCTATTGTTAGACCGCCAAACAAATGTCTGCTAGAAGTTATTACCACTTCAATCTCATCAGAGTAAGTTTGTGTATCGCAAAATACACTGATAAACAAATATCCAGAATTAAACCAAGCACTTACTTCTGGGGTAAGTCCACTTGCTACGCTTACCGAGATGTTAAATGTTACTTCATTTCCCTTTAATAACGTAGCCTTTAATTCTATTGCTTCGTTACCAGTTGCATATTTACCTCCCACACTCTCCGCTTTCTTTAATGCTTAGTCAGCATCCCTCTTCCCGCTCTGCTAGGCTCGGTGTGTCTCGGTGAGAGTTGGTGAGGGCCGTATCGGTGCGGACTGGTGAGGGGTGTATAGGTGTGGTTTGGTGAGGCCCGTATCGGTGTGGACTGGTGTGGGGTGTATCGGTGCGTGTAGACTGGGCGTGTAAAGGGGGAAGTACAGAAGGGTTTATACAGGCTTCTCTATA
>OLNR01001130.1_pt1 | contig 16761 bp, 13 predicted proteins | sample 1672231 | NCBI WGS metagenome assembly OLNR01 (sample SAMEA3136662, study PRJEB25190) | human gut metagenome
AACCGGCATCGCGGTCGCACCCGAAACGGACGTGGCCGGTCGTTGCAAATAATCAGGAAGGAGGGTCGCCTAGATGATGGACTAGAATACGAGCCAGATTCCAGGCGTCTACACCAACGTTTGGGACACTACCCCCAAATGCCCAGCCATATATCTTAAATCAGCCTTGTAGACAACACCAACGAAGAGGAATAGTGCGACTGAAATAACAAGGCGAACCCAACCAATAGGATATACGACACAGTTAATGGCACATAGGCCAACAATCAAAGCGAGAGAGACTAAAGATTTGGCAGGGTTGACGACTGTTCGGTAATATCGTTGACCGGCTATTGTCCGAAGTAGCAACAACATCACAGCGCCACATGCAAAGGCAACGGCGCCTCCGAGCGCCCCCCAAAATGGAACAAGAGCCACGCACAACAAGCCGTTAACTAAAAGGGCTGCCCCCGCCGCAATCGTGCCCCAAACCGTATGCCCTGACAGATTGATCCCGTACGATGTTGTTTCCGAAATAAACGCCTGTACGGGTAACAGCATCACGAGCATGAAATAACCTTGCGAGGCCTCATATTGAGATCCAACAAAAGAGTAGATAACTCCTTGCAAAAGAAAAATAAGCGCAACCAGGATAATGCTGATCGCCATTACACAATCGTGCATCCGAGATATCTCGTGTTGTTTCTCTCCGTAGTTTCGATAAACATATGCCGCCCAATAGACGTTGAACGCCGCCGGAATGAACGAGAAGCAGTTCGCTATGGTAACAGAAAGAGAGAATACTCCCGCCTCGGTAAAAGACGAGAGATTTGCTACGAGAACCTTATTCAGCGTCAAGAACAAATTGGTTGATATCGCCAGAAGAACCGTCGGCAGCCCATATCTGAGGAGCTTCACCACCCGCCTCTCCCGGCATGCTCCTCGAAGCATAAGGATAGGACTGGGCTCTTTTAGCAAAGATGCCATCCCGACCACGAGCGTAAACCCTGCCATAAACGCAACGGCAGCCCCCACACCCCCGACAACAAGGAAAGGCACCACGTACCCAATTCGATTGATCACAACAAAAGAAATCTGCTCAACATTGTATTGAAACGCGTTGCCATCGAGCCTGCATCGATAGGTTGTAAACTTGTAGAGGCTAATACCGATCACATATATAGTCAGCAAAATGAGCAGCGTTGAATCCGATTTTCCAAAAAGCACCTTCGAAACGGCATCCGGGAAAAGTGCCACAGAGACAAATCCGAAGATTATTACGCAAAGAATCGTCACAAGGAGCGATATGGTAAACAGGCGCCTCTTTCCCGTTGCATCACACTCGCTATAAAATCTCAGGAAAGCATCGCCCATACCCATTTGGCAAAGCAGTGCGATTAGGGCCCCATAATCAAAAAAGAGATTGATGACCGCATAATCATCGGCATCAACGATCTGGGAAACCAAGGGAATGCAAAGTACCGCCACCAGAGCCGAAACCACAGTGGGCAAGCTGAATTTTGCAATATTCTTTACAAAACTGCTCAATGCGCTATGCCGCAGGTCGCCAGCTATTCGAAGTTAAGCTTGTGCCGAACATCAAAACGCTCGTAAAATTTGCGTAAAAAGGAAGAACCCTTGAAGGTTCTCTTGAGGAAGAGAATGGGACGCCATTTGAGCCAAGCCAGCACCCATGCCCCCACCGGGATTGGCACCCCATTGGCCTTTGCCGCCTCAAGGGTCTCCTGGCAGTAGCCGTGACTCCACTCGTTCTTGTCGCCCAAAGTGTATCCAAGACGATCATTGAAATGCTCTTTATACCACGGAATGTCAAAAACTTCCGTATACTCATCGAGCTTGCCAAGGGCATACAGCTCTGCAAGGGTTCTCGAGCACTTAAAGCATTTGCTATCATTGTCCCCGTGACAAACCTGAAGGCTCGTCTTCACGATGTCATTGTCCGCAATAAAACGAACTTTGTCCATGCGCGACGCGGTTATGTCCATAAGGTAAAAACGCAGATCCCTTACAGAAACCAAGGAAGTGTTGAAAAAGTCATACTGCGCCATATCGTTCAGGGTGACATTGAGATTTGAGACCCCGCAGCCGCTCGACGACCAATAGCATGTACCGAAAAGCTTCTTTACACCGTAAATTGCTCCAGCATTCTTGTACATGTCGGGAGAGCTTATAACTTCGGGGAGCTGGGAGGAGATTTCTAAAATATTTGAGTCGACCGCCAACAGCTTCACATCGAAAGACCGTGCAATTTCCTCAATCTTCTCGACTTTCTCAGCAAAGAGAAGCCGGGCAGTTTGAAGATCTTTTGTCAGCGCCCCAAGATTGTTGAAGACCAGATGCGTTATCGGATTAAATGCATTTCCAGATTCGATGCGACCGAGCAGTGTATAGAAGGAATCCACACCTCCGGAAAAAAGAGCAGCCGTGTTCTCAAGATTGGAACTCGGCACCTCGGGGGCCAGGTCAGCCTCTATATTGAGCATATGATACTCGTCAATGTACTTTGACATCATGGGCATCAAATAACTCGTGATCTGGTAATACAGCTGCTTTGTAACTGGCGCCTCACATATCACATCAGCACCTTCATATAGGGCCGTTCCATACATAAGGAGAAGAAAGGCATCGCAGCGGTCGGCAACAAGCCATTCTAAATACTCAGAATCGTATTCGTAATAAATCTCGTAATGAGTACCGCGAAATTCTATCTTCGATTGCAGTCGGCATCTGTCACCGAGTTCGACGACAGTAGGCTTGCCGATAATGATTTTTCCTCTACTCGTCATTACAGACCTTCCTGATATGTTCCCTCCGCAGCCCAACAGCAGACAATTCAACAGAGCGATCCAGCCACAGAATACCTAAAGCTATGATTATGGCATATACGATGTAGGGCGACGTGAAGCTATTGGAAAAAAGTGCGAGAGAAGCGGTCGCCATAGTAAGAAAGTAAACTCCAACCGAATTCGTTTTGAAGCTGAAGACAATGGCGGCACGAACGGCCAGAGCGAGAAGCAGAACACTGATGCAGGCCAGAAATCCCGACTCTCTCACAAAAGGCCCGAGAAAAGTTGGCGCATTGAAGCCATTCAAATCCCTATCAGGGCCATCGTCATCCACTTGCTCATACATCTCGCCTCCAAGCAGAATTCGATTAGCAGGCTTTAGCAATTCTTCGAACTTGCCAGTGGGCACTTGATCGATGTAACACTGCTTGAGAACATCGTAGTTCAGAGAGGTATACGCATACATCCACGAAACCACATCGTTGTCTATCCGCGCTTCTATTCTCGCACCGATGGAATAGTCAGAACCTGCTCCGCGCGCATGCTGGCGAGCATCACCCCATAGGGCGAAAATGCCACATCCAACAATCGCCGCCACAAGAAAAAGGATGAGTCCCTTTTTCGAGAAAGCTGCCGCCCCCTTTCTACCGAGATAGTACAAAACGTAGAAGAGCACGACCTTAACAACTACGCCTCTTTTAAGAAAAAGAAGGCAACTAAAGCCAGCGACAGCTATTGAAAGATACCTCACGTATTTATTTCGCGCACTCGAGCCCAGCAAAATCGTGAGCCACATCAGAAGCGACACCAAGCCACTTCCAGAGCCATCTGCTCCGATCAGCTCTGGCGATTCGGCGCCAAAGCCAGGTGTCAGAAATCTTACACCTGTCTGCTCCATGGATTCAAAACGAAAGATAATGTAGGCGAAGATGGTGAGCAAAGCCATCACATCGACCAATCCAAAGTCGATTCGAGCCGCGCTGCTCCCTTTTCGGAAAAAAGGGATGTCGCACCTCTCTGCCGACACAAGTGCCGCTGCAAATAATAGAGGCAGAAAAACAAGATAATACAAGTCCCCTATGGACTTGTTAGCCTGCATTTCGCTTATATTAAGGCCATTGAGAGCCAAGAAGGTAAACCACAGGACGAGGAATACCGACCAAACTCTGACTCCGTGACTGAACATATGGGAAAGGGCCACGGCAACAGCGCAGAGAGAAGCGGCCACAATAGCCACGTTAACTACATTGAGCGCATACGACGGATGCAGCACAACATACACCGAATAGAGCGTCATGCACGCAAACCACGCGAGCATTATCGCAGTATTGCGACAATGCTCCTGCCTCTGATGCTCTCTTAAATCCATTGCCGCCATAACCCGAGCCCTCGGCTGTTCAGCAATGAAGACTTTCTCACTCCCACCAACCTACTTAACCTAAATTGCATAGTCAGCAAATCGCTTCTGAATACCCACCTGCCAGAAACTGTCCTGCTTCAAAATGTCGTAAAACTTAACGGCGCTGTTCCCATCTCCAAAAAAGCGCGTCTCCACTCGATGAGAATCCGCGTTCCGAACAGCACTCAAAATCTGCTCCTTATTCTCGTCAACATGCATGATGTTCTGCGACTTTGACAAATCATACCTGCGTTGCTGGCGAGTACCTATATCGATAGCGGGAATTCCATATATGCCCGATTCACGTACCCCAGCACTTGAATTCCCGATAAGGAAGTCAGCGTGCTTTAGCAAAGTGAGAAAAAATTCAAAACGTATCGAAGGGAATAGCCTAAAATGAGGATCGTCCTTTAAGCGGTCATACTCACCAAGAATGAAATCAGATCCCAAATCGTTATTGGGATAGATTACGATATAATTCCTCCCACTCTCTTTGACCGCGTCCACAACCACTCGAGCTTTAGCGGCCATTTGAGGATACTCCGTAGTCACGGGATGGTACATCAGGATTCCGTAATCATCGAAGCCGATCTCGTACCGATCCTCGGCCTCTTGCAAGGTGGGCAACGCGTCGCTCATCATAATGTCAATGTCAGGCGACCCTATAACGTAAATCCTGCTCACCTCTTCTCCTAGCTGAATCAAGCGATCCCGAGCCTCAGAGGTGCAGACGAAATGGACGTGTGCGAACTTAGATATAGCGTGACGGATAGATTCGTCTATCGTACCGGATAGCTCTCCACCTTCAATGTGCCCAACACGCACATTGCGTAACGCCCCAACAATAGCTCCAGCCAAAGCATCCACCCTATCCCCGTGGACAATGATCATATCAGGATTGACATTGCCAATATATCCCGATAGATAAGAAACGGTATTTCCCAAGTTGATGCTCATATCAGATGATTGCAGCAAGCCAAAAGCTACGTGGATGTTGGCATATCCGTCTTTGAGAACTTCTTTATAGGTACTTCCAAACTGCTTAGAAAGATGCATGCCACAAACGAATACATGGATGTCGAACCGAGCACTATCTTCGAGAATCTGCATCAGAGGCTTCATTTTTCCGTAATCAGCCCGCGTTCCCGTAACAAAAACGATTTTTCTTTTTTCAGACATGCTCTTTATTCCCAATCATATCCCAGCTGAGCTGCACATCGCAGTCTATGTCACAGACAGCAGTTCTTCCCATTACATCATCCAGACGCTCAGCCGGTATTTCACCCGTACCCGGTCTTTTCACCCAGAGGTTCTCGGCTGTAAAAGCCTCCCCCTTTCTAACCGATCGCGTTGTCACGACAGTTGCAAAAGCAAAGTCAATTGTCACCTGCTCTTCGGGAACCGCCTCCTTTGTCCCTCCCAGCATTTCGAAAATACCTTCGGCAGCCGTCACCAACTCCCCGCACTCTCGTTCGTCCATAGAGCACACCACATCTGGCCCCGTTCTCTCTTTTTTGTCCACGAAATGCCTCTCCACAATACAAGCTCCGAGCGCCATTGCAGAGATGCAGGCGGTATTATCAAGAGTGTGGTCAGAGAGCCCGATGGGGGTATCCGGGAAGGCACCCATCATTTCCGTCATAGCACCCAACCGAACGAGATTGGGCGGGGTCGGATAAAGATTTGTCGTATGAAGAAGCGCATAGGGAACATGGAACTCATCCAGAATATCTACAGCTTTCTTCACGGCTGTCATGCCATTCATTCCCGTAGAGACAATCATTGGCTTGCCAAAAGAAGCAATGTGCTTGAGCAGAGGGTAATTGTTCATCTCCCCAGAACCAATTTTATACCCCAATACCCCAAATGATTCCAAGCGATTGGCGGCCGCCCTCGAAAACGGAGTACTCAGAAACACCATCCCTTTTTTTTCTACGTACTCCTTTAGTTCAAATTCATCTTCCTCACTAAGGGCGCATCTCGCCATAATGTCATAAATAGAATCATCGCTATTCCCAGGAATCACCTTTTTGGCAAGATATGACATTTCGTCATCAACCACATGCGTCTGATGTTTGACTACTTTAGCGCCGGCCCGACAGGCCGCATCCACCATCTGCTTTGCTACCTCCAGACTTCCTTCATGATTTATGCCAATTTCAGGTATGACAAGCGGCCTCTTCCCCGGGCCAATTTCCAAATTCCCGATCTCAATTATCATTGCACTCCTCATTCCCTGCTACATTCGAGCATCTATTCACTTACAACGTTTCCTAGATAATACTCCGCCAGGAACACGTCTTTCATCTCGTCAATATCAACTGAATGGCTCGGCTCCATCACGAAAGCAAGTTCGTTGTCATTAAAACTTGTTTCACCTGATAGAGAGCAGATCTTATTGATATAAAGACAACCATTAACTTTGTAAAACTCCGGCATATCCTGTCGACGACATGTACTGGAGGCGTCGATGAGCCGAACGGCGTTGCTCGCAGCATCAATTGTCCTGATCAAAAGAGGATGATCGTCCACCGGCGACACGGAAACCAAGCTCCGCTCACCGTGGGCAAAATGAAATTCCAGAGCCTCGTCAATGTCAAATGCAGTCCGAAGCGGTTGAGTTGGCTGTAAGAGAACGAGCGTTTCATACTCATCCTTCTTCGATTCAAGATACTCCACCGCATGAAGCACTACATCTATGGTCCGAGCTTCATCAGTAGCGAGGTTGGCCGGCCGGACAAAAGGAACCTGAGCCCCCATCCCTCTCGCAACGCTCGCGATCTCCTGATTATCCGTTGAGACGATCACAGCGTCAATGTATTTGCTGCTCAATGCAGCCTCTATCGTGTACTCAATGAGGGGACGTCCCCCAAGAGTCGTTATATTTTTGCGCTTGATACCCTTGCTGCCACCTCTCGCAGGCACCAAAGCCAGAATTCTCTTTGAGTTGTACACTGTTGACCTTCTTCCGCTGCGAGAGTAAATTATGTCCTGCGCAATTATCCAGACTTATTATATTACACCCTTGTATGTGTCAAAAGCCATCTCCCCCCTTCCCCGCAAGAAGCCATAAAGTCCAGGTCTTCATCGCCACCCGTCCCGTCGTTAAGTACATCGTTCCGACGTTTCCCAAAACACAGGAACACGACGCCGACGCAAGCTCAGCAGTCGCAAATAAAAAATCGGTGCCCCTACAATAAAACCAGCTGCTTGCGATAAAATCCTCCCCAACACACCATTGAACAGAGAAGGAAGGCCATGGAAATACACTATTCAGCCGCCTCGAACCAGAAAGACGTGTCGAGAGAAACGATTGTGATCTTTTACGAACACCTTTCACGTGAGTATGATGCAATCACCAATATCAAAAATGCCCTACTCCGCCAATGCCGAGCACCCATAAATGTTGTCGTCGCGCAGATAAACCTCGAGTGGCGTCAAGCACTCAAATACGCTCGCCGTCATGGCATCAGCGTCTTGATGCTTCCCGGCTATTACGCGGCAATCCCCGACGGTCTCTGGACTGTTCCGTTCAAGAAAATTAACAAGCACTTGGTGACGATTAATTTTCACCATGAGCAAATTCCCGCTCCATTCAACAGGAGCGTTCAGCTGCCCCACGACGCTCTCTCAAAAAAAGGATGCGTCCACCTTGCCTGGTCTGAGAGATTCAAACACAGTCTTGAAGAGACCGGTGTCCCCTCTGATCTTATCAAGGTCACAGGAAATCCAAGAGCCGATCTTTTGATTTTAAATGAAAAACGTAGTTGCAAATCTGCTCTTGCACGAACGTTTGGACTTGATGTAAAAAAAATGTGGGTATTATATTGCGATAATCGTTATAGCACAGCCAAACAGGCCATAAAAAACCAGGCGAAAAATACACTATACCGAGACCTGAACGAGCGCCTTTATTCAAGTAAGGAGCAGTTGGACGAAGACACTCGGGAGCTTCTTTTGGCCCAAATGCACGAACTCCCCGATTCTTTCTTTGAGAAATTTGAATTGATCTATAGACCACATCCTGGGGTTGCAGCATCGAACGATATCGACGAGAGGGTCCGTGTGATCGCCGAAGGATCTATCGGAATATGGCTCAATGTCTCCGATTTGCTGCTTGTCTGGAATAGCACGACGGCCTTCGAGGCCGACGTACTCGGCATCCCCGTGCTGAGACACGAACCCCTTCCGAACAATCCCGAATTCAGGGCCATAGGCCTGGATTCCTATCAATGCATTAAAGAACTCCGGGAGATCGACGTTGACCTTATCCGGCAAACCCGTGAAGCGGAATTGCGTGCACGAAACTATCAGCTCCATTACGGCACCGTAGACGGCAAAAGTGCAGATCGAATAGCTTCAGCAGTTTTTGATGCAATGGAAAATCCGCCGCATCTCGAGAGCGCTCCGCCCACCACTTCTATATGGCGAGAGTACGCAGTCTTTGCGCTACGAGGTATCGCAAGTGATTTTATGTATAAAACAAAATTGTTAAGTACTGCAAAATGGCCCAAAGCAGCCTACGTTCATAGAGATGAAGTATCGCACCAATCAACCCATCAATAAGTGCAGCCAGCCCCGCCCTTACTGGCCCAGCACAATTAATCACTGCTTATCTTTCGCAATCTGTCCGCATACGGCGGAGCACCTCAAAGGCCTCTCCGTATGCGGACACGCAAGTACTTTCGTCTCGAGTGAGGGTCTCCGCGCAGCCGCCAACATCGTACGTGACGACTGGCAGCCCGCACGCTTCCGCCTCACAATTCACGGTCGGATAATTATCTTCTTTTGTGGGATTGAAGAAAACATCTGAAGTTGAGTATATTTTTGCGAGCTCTTCAGGAGAATTGACCTTTGGAAGAGCAACGATCCCTTTTGCCTGCGCCTTCTTTATTTGCCGAGTATTCAAGCCAACCAAGACTACAACGCAGGAGTTGTCCAACTCTTGCGCCAAACGAAGGAAATCATCCAGGCCCTTTTGCTCCGTCCAGGGACTTGCCACCCCTAATACCATGAAGCGGTCTCCGATGTTGTAGCGATCGCGGAAATCACTTGGCGTAAACCTAAAGAGTGTGGCGTCAACCTTATTATGTCGAACCTCAACGGCATAATCAGCCAGAAAGCTCCGGCCAATCAGACCGGCCAACCAATGAGAAGGGGTGACAAGGGTCATGCGGTCCGTACCCACGCGTGAGAAGACTCGCCTCTTTCTCTCAAAATTCCTCGCACACGAACCCCCCGAGATTGTTTTCGGATAAGAACTCAACTGAGGACACGGTTCATTACGCGAGCAGTGCGTCTTCCACTGCTCGCACCCCGCATACGCGAAATGCGCACAGTGGCCAGTAAACGCCCAACAGTCATGTAAAGTCCATTTCACTTGGCAATCGCTTTTTGCGAGCCAATCGAAAAGCATTTCGATATTAATGTAATAACCATGCAGATTATGCAGGTGCACCACGTCGGGCCTGATCTCATCTAGCTTCTTCAGCAAACGTCGCGTTGCCAACTTGGAATGGAAACCCGCCCGCCCGTCAACTCGCGTCTGAAGCGCATCGAGATGAACGCTGGCCCATGTTCCAAAATTGAACTCATGGTCTCCATTCGCCTGACGACCCCTCCCCCACATAAGCCAGCATTCATCACCTGCAACGGCGCGTTCTTCAGCAAGTTGGCGCATAACAGCGCCAGTTGACCCATTAGGAAAGGTGTTTATCTGCACATATTTCACTATGAACCTAGTTCTTTCTCCATACCATCTTGTTCACCACGCCGGTATAGCTCTGAATAAGCTTAACCACCTTGGTAGAAACATTCTCATCAAGATAATCGGACACGGGGACCCCATGTTCGCCAGCTTGGCTCATCTCAACCGCCAGATCAACCGCCTGCAACAAACCATCTCCCTGAATACCTGCGAGAACGAAACATCCCTTATCGAGGGCCTCTGGACGCTCCGTAGATGTACGAATGCAAATTGCCGGAAATGGTTTGCCAATACTCGTGAAAAAACTCGACTCTTCTGGCAGCGTGCCAGAATCGCTCACGACCGCAAACGCGTTCATCTGCAAACAATTGTAGTCGTGAAAACCCAGCGGCTCATGCCGCACAACGCGTGGATCCAACTTGAAGTTACGAGCTTCAAGCATTTTGCGACTACGAGGATGACAACTATACAGAATAGGCATATCGTACTTCTGCGCCATGGCGTTCACGGCCGAGAAAAGACTTCTGAAGTTTTCCTCAGTATCAATGTTCTCCTCGCGGTGAGCAGAAAGTAATATGTAGCGACCCTTCTCGAGCCCTAAACGCCCGTGCACCCCCGATGCCTCAATGTCCTCCAAATTGGCTCTTAACACTTCAGCCATGGGACTTCCCGTCACATATGTACGCTCCTTGGGCAATCCGCATTCTGCCAAATAACGACGCGCATGTTCTGAGTACGCCAAATTCACATCGGAAATAATATCGACGATACGACGATTGGTCTCCTCGGGTAGACACTCATCCTTGCAACGATTCCCTGCCTCCATGTGGAAGATGGGAACATGAAGACGCTTGGCCCCCACAACAGAAAGACAGCTATTCGTATCTCCAAGCACCAATATCGCATCGGGCTGTATTTGCACCATCAGATCATAGCTGCTGGCAATAATGTTGCCCATGGTCTGACCCAGCCCATCGCCTACGCAGTTCAGATAAACGTCGGGATTTCCCAACTTCAGATCTTTGAAGAATATGCCGTTCAAGCTATAGTCATAGTTTTGGCCCGTATGTGCCACTAAGCAGTCAAAATACCTCCGACACTTCTTGATAACTTCGGAGAGTCTGATGATCTCGGGGCGCGTGCCAACAACAATCAAGAGCTTAAGACGACCATTATTTTTGAAGGAGACATCATATGACATGTTCTACACCTCCTGGCGGAAAGTATCAGAGCGCTTGGGATCAAAAATCTCGTTGCACACCATGACTGTTACGAGGTCATCTGTGCTCGATAGGTTGGTGATACTATGCGTCCACCCAGGAACCATGTACACAGCTTCAATTTCATCGCCGGAAACCTCAAACTCCACAGTCTCCCCCGTGGTGATATTGCGCTCGCGAATAATTCCGTGACCAGCTACCACAATGAAGAGTTCCCATTTGGAACTGTGCCAATGCTGGCCTTTGGTGACACCGGGCTTAGAAACATTGACACTCACTTGTCCACAGTCTTGCGTATGCGTCACCTCCGTAAAACTACCGCGAGCATCCATGTTCATTTTGAGAGAATACTTGAATTTATCCGTCGGCAAGTAACTCAAATAGAGCGAGTAAAGCTTTTTGGCAAAAGAGCCCGCCGGCATCTTGGGCATCATAAGCGTTTTCGGCTGTTGCTTGAACTGCTGGAGCAAATCAACAATATATCCCAACGTCACGTTATAGGTGCCCGGCACGTAGCAGTACCGGCCGCCTTCCTGGGGTACCGCTTGCGCGCCGTTGTACTCGCAACGCTCCTCCTTGCCTTCCAGTAAATCGAGCATACCCTGCACCAGATCGTCAATGTAGAGCAATTCAAGCTCCGCGGAAGGATCGCTCACCGTATATGGCTGATCGTTGGCGATAGCCCAACAAAACGTTGAAACGGCGGAGTTGTAGTTTGGCCTACTGTGCCCCATGAGGTTCACAAAACGATAAACCGCCACTTTGGCACCCGTTTCTATCCCGTAAGAGAAAAATAGCTCCTCCCCTGCCAACTTGCTGCGTCCATACTCCGAGCCTTCGAAGCGCCCAGCAAGAGTTGCCTGAACAGAAGACGAGAGCATCACTGGGCAGGCATTGTCCGCCGCGCGCAGTGCATCAAGTAACTGGCTAGCAAATTCGAAATTACCTTTCATAAATTCAGTTTGATCTTTGGGGCGATTGACGCCTGCAAGATTGAATACAAAGTCGCACCTGCTGCACCAATCCCTCAATTGCTCAGGCGTCGAGCCCCGATCATATTCAAAAACTTCATTAATCCGCAAACTGGGACGTGTGCTATCCAGGCCCTGGGCAAGATTCCGCAAATTGTTCACCAAAGCAGTGCCCACCATTCCTTTGGCGCCAGTCACAAGGACGTTCATTTACTGAACCGCCTCCGATTCGCGGCCCTCCATCGCCAGTTGAACATATTCGGCAGTCTGGATCTTCTCAACCGTTCCCGCAACATCTAAGCGAGTCGTATTATGGGAGGTGTACGCCTCATCAGACATAGTTTGAACCCTTCCGTCTACAACAAATTTATCATAGTTCAAATCACGCGTATCGGCGCTCACTCGATAGTAGTCGCCCATATCCTCTGAACGCAGCCGCTCTTCACGAGTCATGAGAGTTTCATACAGTTTCTCGCCATGGCGCGTCCCGATAATCTGAGTATCCGTTTTACCAAAGATCTCCTGGACGGCCTCTGCGAGATCTGCAATAGTGGAGGCGGGAGATTTCTGGACAAACAAATCTCCTGGATCAGCATACTCGAATGCAAAAGCAACCAGAGCAACCGCCTCGTCCAAATTCATTAGAAAACGCGTCATGTTAGGGTCAGTCACCGTAAGAGGCAGGCCCTTCTTGATGCGATCGATGAACAAAGGGATGACGCTTCCCCGACTACACATCACATTGCCGTAACGCGTGCAGCAGATAGTGGTACGCCCCGCGCCATTACGCGCATTGGCGTAAATGATGGATTCCATCATCGCCTTTGATTTACCCATTGCATTGATAGGGTAAGCCGCTTTGTCGGTAGAAAGGCATACCACTCGCTCGACACCCTCCGCAATAGCCGCATGCAGCACATTATCCGTACCCACAACGTTCGTCTTGACGGCCTCCATAGGAAAGAATTCACAGCTGGGAACCTGCTTGAGCGCAGCGGCATGGAAGATGTAGTCGACCCCCCTCATCGCATCGCGCACTGATTGTGAATCCCGAACATCCCCAATATGAAAGCGAACCTTGCCAGCAAACTCCGGATTCTCCAACTGTAGTCGATGGCGCATGTCGTCTTGCTTTTTTTCATCGCGCGAGAAAATGCGAATTTCCCCGATCTCTGATTCCAAAAAGTGTTTGAGAACAGTAGAGCCAAACGAGCCCGTACCGCCCGTAATCATCAAAGTCCTGTCTTTAAATGCACTTGAAATCATTCCGCCACCAACCTTAGCATCTCGTTTATTCTTTCGATAAACTGTTTGCGGGAAAAATCCTCGTCATACAAAGCCCTGGCCCGCTTGCCCATTTCTACCACTTCGCTCGCTTTGGCGTCTGCAAACTCAGAGATTACAGACGCCAAAGCGGATGGATCCTCTGCGGGACATGCAAAGCCAATCGAATTACGCTCGACCAATTCGGAGATAATCCCATCCGCAGAGCATATTATCGGCCTTCCCGCCGCAAGATAAGACTGGAACTTTCTTGGAATGGTATACGAGGTAACGAGCGATCCCTCCGCTGATTTTGCAAACGGCAAAAGCAACGCATCCGCCGAAGCGTAATACGCCGGCATCGTTTCGAGCGGTTGACGCCCGTGGAATACAACATTCTCAACATTCAGCTCTTTCGCAAGCCTTTTACATTCTTCGAGCTTTGAGCCAGAGCCGACAATATGAATCCTGACCTCGACACGGCTGTCCATAAGGGCCGCCGCCCTTATGACATTGTCGATCGCCTGATTGCTGCCAACATTTCCCGCGAACGTAATGTTTACAACGCCGCCCTCCTCTGCCAATCGAGGAGCCTCGATCCGCTCAAACATCTTCTCGGCGTATTGGGGAAGATAGCAGTACTCAGGGCCCTCTACCCCAAGATAGTCCACAAAATACCGCTGAAAGTCAGGAGAGGTGATCCCAATTATATCTGCGCGCTCATAAATACGCCTTGAAACTCTCGTCATCATTTTATAGAGCAAGCTTCTTTTTGTCATTCCGCCTGCCAGTATATCTTCGGGCCAAAGATCGAAGGAATAGATTATGCAGGGCACATTTCGCCTTTCAGCATGTCTAAGTGCAGGAATAGCCATTAAAATAGGCGAGAACTGCATGCACAACACGACATCAAAATCTTGCTTCTTGAGCAAGCTCGCATTTGAGGCGGCAAATGCAAAGGAAATATAATTCGCCATGCGACGGATCTTCCCAAAACCAGATAAGGTCGCCCCTCTTGGATAAAGCCAAGACCTGACAATTCTTACACCGCATTTTTCCTGCACTCTATTCTTGCGGTGCCGGTATTCCTCAGCAATTACCCCGTGAGGATAATTGGGCAGTCCCGTCAGCACAGTGACATCGTGACCCGATTGCTGGAGCATCTCACACGTTTCCAGCACATTGAACGGCTCAGGCCAGCAATGTTGGCTGACTACAAGAATTCTCATCTGCTTCCTTACGCAATTGATATATAGACAACACTCAACAAAAGGCAGTGCCACCTCGTGTCTTCACATTAGACGGCTTGTCCCTCTCGTTCTCCCAAGAAGGCAATGCCCACCACATTTGCTTTTGCTATAGCAAGCTCTCGCATGGCGCTTTCCAGTGTTTTGAGAGAATCCTTCCACAGGCGCACGCAAACTACTGTCGCCGAAGCGGCATGGGCGCAATACGCAGCCCCCATCCCCGCATTCAGGGAAGCGCACTGATAAATCGCAACCTCACCTGGCATCTCAGGCAAATCGAGCTTTTCTCTCGGATCCACAGGAAAGACGACGGCCCTGGACTTTGCTGCCTCCGCGGCTGCCCTAAGCGACGGTGCGCAGATTTCTGCCGAATTTCCCGACAAAGGCACCAGACATACTGACTGCACGCCTTTTCCAGTAGTAAATTGCGTATTCGCCCACAGCTGTTCCCCCAAATCCCCAGAAGCCCGAGGGTTCAGAGCCGGCAAACCGAAAAGCTTTTCAACCTCTTCCCGACTTTTGATAGGGGCTCTCGCCACATCCATCACCACCAAGATCAGCAATACGAGAAAGAGGCCGCCGACAAGGCCCTCTAGGGCCATCATCGCCTTACCAGCTCCCACCCCTTCTGCATCTTGCGCCTCATTCACCATGAAAGAGCAGAATTCGAACGTGAGATCCGAGCCCAAACTATTTTGCAGCAAAGAGCCGCTGAGAACACTCGCCACATCTTCAGAGGTATTGAGGGCGCTTAAATCAGCAAGACCTTCCTCGTTCGCCTCCTGCAATGCATCAAAAGTCGCCCGAGCCTCATCGGCAACGGAGGTCACGATCGAATTGACTAGCTGCAAACTTTCGTCTTTATCTGGGGCTTCAATGGTGAGAACGAGGGTTTGCGCAGAAATATCCGTTCCGATCTTTACACTGGCTTCAATTTCAGAATCTCGAACAGAGTAGGGTGCTACGCTGGACTGGACGAGATCATTTACTACAGCCAGCATGTTCGTGGCAGAAACGTTGTCGGAAGGATCGCTTACCGTAATTGAAGCAGAGGCCTCATATCTTGAAGGCAGAAACATCGAGGCAAACACGGCTAATAACGCACACGCCACTGGAAGGATGACAACCGCCTTCCAATAGCGGCAAACAAGCTGACGCAGATCTAGCAACGTCAAAAGAAACTCCTTCCGTTCATTTGCTTTAGTTCCATTTTACCGCAACAATTCCAAGAATAATCAATTTGTCTCATGGCCTTTTTTAACGCGAGCGGTGCTAGCCCCAATAAAAACAGATACGCCTCCCACCACCAAGGACACAAGCTCGGCCATACGCACCTGTGGAGCAACCTCGTCGCTCCTGAAGTGCAAATCCTGTTAGCCGCAGCCCCGAAGAAGACATTCAGTGCCGCTTTCGTACTCACTTGCAGTCAATACGATGTCCGGCGACCATTGGCTCCAATGCTCTACCAAATAGGCTCGCCTTTGCGAAAGACCTGAGACAGTCCCATTTCTCGGACATTATTGATGTAGGCGTATATCGAGCCGACCTCATATACCGGCTTTCCCTCTTCCTGTTGCTCCTCCATACATCGAGCCAGCAGAGCATACTCATTTTCAAGCGAGGCATCAAACACACCAGCATCGTCCGTGTTGACGGATACGTTGAGTTGCATCGTGTTATCCCTACGCCCGTCACTTCGAACGAGACCATCACCATTAAAACGGAAAATTGGATGCTTCTCGTAACGCCGAAGAGTACCTATCAAATAATTTGATGTGAGGTTGCATTCGACCATGATTCCTCGAGACACAAGCTCCCGCGCAAGGCCATTCTGCATCGCAGCCATTAAAGACGCATATTCGGCGGTGACCGGAATCTCCACCGAGACCTGGCCAGCCTTACGAGCCTCCTCATCGTAATGATATGCTTGACATAGAAAAACAACTGGGATAGATCTCCGAAGCGGACGCAGCTGCCGATTAGAATCTCGTTTATATCCCTCATAGGCGTTGGGGTGAGCGTGAGGCGGATCTTTGTAGGGCAGCGTTCTGTAGAGATCCGGATGGTCTCCCCGCAGCCTCATCGAGCAATAGTACTCGAACAAACCCAAATTTGCCTCCTGCGCGCTTGTCCGATGATGATTCCGCGCGTCGCCGATACTCATTCCA
>OLNR01001172.1_pt1 | contig 16332 bp, 17 predicted proteins | sample 1672231 | NCBI WGS metagenome assembly OLNR01 (sample SAMEA3136662, study PRJEB25190) | human gut metagenome
TTCTGTTCCAAGGGAGGTTGCCCGTTTTGCTTCAAATCGGAATCTATGGCTATGGAAATCTGGGTCAGGCCGCGGCCCGGGCCGTGCGCGAGGAGGCGCGCCGGGGCTCGTCGAAGGAGCGTCCGCGGACGCGCCCGGTGCGCGAGGCATCGGCGCGGCCGCCGCGGCCGCTTTTGTCGGGGTAGCGGTAGCGTTCCATGGGATTAGAGCCCCTTCATGCGCGCCACCGACTCCGACAGCGACAGGCTGCCGGCGCCATCGGTGGCGACGATATCGGGAGACAGCGTGATCTGCTCGCTGTACTCGGGGACCGGGGCCGCCATGCCGAGGGCCGTGGCCTGGGCCTTGATGCGCGAGGGGTTCGCCAGCACGCTCTGGGACACCTCCAGCTCGTTGCCCTCGGCCCGGGCGGTCTCGATGCTCGTCTGCAGCGAGCGCGTCTCCAGCGCGCAAGAAGCGGCGGCCGAGGTGATGGCCACGCGGGCCATGGCGATGAGCGCTATGACGATGCAGATGACGGCGCAGGCCTTCGCCAGGGAAAGCGCCGCCGCCGAGATGCCCTCGCTCTGGGCGCGACGACCGGCACCGGGCACCACCGAGATGGAGGGCGCCTCTTCGAAGGAGAGCTCCTCGGCCAGAGACGAGGAGACGTAGCGGGCGCCGCGGTAGCCGGAGGCAGCGCCGGCGCGTCCGGCGGAGGAGCGACCGTAAGAGACGCGGTCGGTGCGGGGGCGCGACGTGCGCGAATATGATGCGGCGCTCATCTTGGCCCTCCTCACTCATTCTGCGGCTCAAGCGTCCGTTAAGGCTTAACAAGCCCGATGACAGCGTCCTCGGGCTTGCTTTTGTTCTCTTGTCGGGCGACTCCCCTAGCGCTTGCGCGCCACGCGCAGCTTGGCACTGCGCGAGCGGGGGTTCCGCTCGATTTCCTCTGCCGTCGGAAGCAGAGGCTTGCGAGTGATAAGATCGAGTACCGGCTGCTTTCCGCACACGCACACCGGGATGTCCGGCGGGCAGGTGCATCGGTTCGCGAATGCCGCGAAGGCGTCCTTCACGATGCGGTCTTCCAAAGAGTGGTAGCTGATCACCGCGATGATGCCGCCCGGATTGAGCCAGCGGACCGCCGCATCAAGGCCGCGACGCAGAACGGTCAGCTCCGAGTTGACTTCAATCCGAAGGGCTTGGAAGGTGCGCTTGGCGGGATGTCCCCCCGCGCGCCTCGCCGAGGCGGGTATGGCCGCCTTGATCACATCGACCAGCTGACCACTCTCGGTTATCGGAGCGTCCGCCCGCGCCTTCACGATGAAGTCCGCGATGCGGCTCGCCCACTTCTCGTCCGAGTAACTGCGAATGATCCGAGTGAGATCTGCTGCGTTGTAGGTGTTGACGATCTCTTCTGCGGTTAGGGTTTGTTTCCCCGGATCCATCCGCATGTCGAGGGGGCCGTTCTCCTTGAAGGAGAAGCCACGTGATTGCGTGTCTATCTGCACCGACGAGACGCCCAGATCGAACAGTATCGCGTCGATGCCGGGGATCTCGCAACTCGCGAGCAGCTCATCGAGGTCGCCGAAGTTGCCGCGCAGAAGCGCGAGTTCGGGACGATCGCCCGCAGGTATCGTTTCCAGCTTCGCGGCGGCCTCGGTGAGCGCCACCTCGTCCTGGTCGATGCCGATGAGCAGACCGCCTGGGCCCAATTGCTTGGCCGCCTCGAAGGAGTGCCCCGCGAAGCCGAGCGTGGCGTCCACAAACACCGGATGGTCCGGAAGGTCGAGGGCGTCGATGCATTCGGTGAGAAGAACGGGTATGTGCCGGTATTCGCTTGTCACGGTTCGCTCGCTTTCCGCCTAGCTGTAGAACAGCCCCAGATCGACTTCGTCGCTCATGGCCTTGAAGCGGTCAGCGTCCCAGATCTCGAAGCGGCCCGTGTTGCCCACGACCACGACTTCCTTGTCGATGCCGACGGCGGCGCGCACTTCCGGGGACAGCATGATGCGCCCCGAGGCGTCCACCTCGACATCGCGGGCGCGGCTCTTCAGCACGCGGCGAAGCTTGACGTGCTCGCGGTCGGACTCCTTGTACTCGCCGAACCGGTCGATGAACAGCTTCTCGACCCATTCGTTGAAATCGGGCGTCTCGAACACGTACACGCACTCGTTGGTCAGCTCCGGCGTCACCACGAGATCTTTGGAAAGAACCTTGCGGAACTTCGCGGGAAGGGCCATGCGACCTTTGCCGTCGACCTTGAAATGGAACTCGCCGTTGAGATCTACCCCATGTTGGGGCAGCTCGCTTGTCCCTTCGGTGTCGGCAGTGGCGGCCACGTGTTCCTTTCCGTGCTGCGTTTTGAGGGGGATTTGATTTCGTTTGGAGTGCGTTTCGAAATCCCGCTCGGTCGTTTTCCACAGCACGCATATTACCCCACAATGCCCCACTTTGCAACATTTTCTCCCACTTTTGCCCTATTTTCGCCCCACTTGTCATCCTCAAGATATGGAAGGGTAACCAAAGGAAAATGAGAGTATTTCCCATATCTTGTATTCGTATTGAGGTATTGCGCACAATGGCCACTAGATATGCCCGACCCATGGGGATGGTGGGGCGCGGTGGGGCATGTACCCGCGCACGCGCCACCTGTGAACGAGATTTGAAGAGGCGCGCCAAGACGGGCGCTGAGCGGCTACAATGAGGCCCGCGCACCCTGCGCCGAGTCCTGCGCCGCCCCGACCGGAGGCGCAGCGAGAAGTCGGAAGATCTCCCGAGAGAAGGAGCCCCGTGTTCGAATTAGAGAACGCCCTGGACGAGTACTTGTCCCATCTGCGCATCGAGCGCGGGGCATCGCCGCGCACGGCCGAGGCCTACCGACGCGATCTGGAGGACTACCTCGCCTTCCTCGACGGCGAGGGCGTGGAGGGCTTCGGCGACATCGACCGCGAGAAGGTGGCCGCCTTCGAACGCAGCCTCATGGAGCAGAACCTCGCCGTCACCACCGTGCGCCGGCGCATCTCCGCCGTGCGCGGCTACCACCGGTTCCTCGTGCGCGAGGGGCTCGCGCACGCGAACCCGGCCGACGCCGTGGACATTCCCAAGGCCGCCGACCGGCTGCCGGACGTGCTTTCCATCGAGGAAGTGGGCGAGATGCTGGACGCCTTCGTGGGCACCCGGCCGAGCGACTTGCGCGACCGGGCGCTTCTGGAAGTGCTCTACGGCTGCGGGCTGCGCGCCAGCGAGGCCGTGGGGCTCGACATGGAGGCCGTCAACTTCGACGACGGCTTCCTGCGCGTGTTCGGCAAGGGGTCCAAGGAGCGCATCGTGCCCATTGCCGGCGCGGCCGAGCGCGCGCTGCGCCGGTATTTGGCCGAAGGGCGCCCGGCCCTCGCGCGCGCGGCCGCCAACCCGACCGCCGATGCCACGGCTGCGGTGTTCCTGAACCAGCGGGGCGGCCGCCTCGGGCGCCAGAGCGTCTTCAACCTGGCGCGCAAGGCCGGCCGCGTCATCGGCCGCTACGATCTGCACCCCCACACCCTGCGCCACTCGTTTGCCACCCACATGCTGAAGGGCGGCGCCGATCTGCGCGTACTGCAGGAAATTCTGGGCCACGCCGACATGTCCACGCTGCAGGTGTACACGCACCTCGACCGCACCCACCTCCACGAGGAATACGCCCACGCCCATCCCCGCGACAAAATGAATATCTAGACCGTCATCTCCCCGGCGAGGGGGCGCGCCACGGCGGCGGCCACCTCGGCCGCCGTGAGGCCCTGGCCGAACAAATGCATGAGCTTGGTGAGGGCCGCCTCGCAGGTCATGTCGTAACCGGACACGACGCCGGAGCGCGCCAGAGCGTCGCCGGTGGCGTAGCGTTTCTCCTCCACACCGCCCGCAGGGCACTGGGTCACGTTCACGACCACCTTTCCCGCGCGCACCGTATCGGTGATAAGCTCGGTGAACCACGACTCGGTGGGCGCGTTGCCGGCGCCGAACGTGCGCAGCACGACGGCCTTCACGGCCTTCGATTCCAGCTGGGGCCGCAGCACCGCCTCGGTGATGCCGGGATACAGAAACACCACCGACACCGCATCGTCCATGGAAAGAGCCGGCGCCAGCGACCCTCCCGCAGCGGGCCGGGCGAGCAGGCGCTCGCGGAACACAATGTGCAGGTCCATGTCGGCTAAGGGCGGGTAGTTGAACGATTGGAAGGCGCCGAAGTTCGTGGAGCTGACCTTCGTCGCGCGGTTGCCGCGCCACAGATGGCGCCCGAAGGAGATGGCCACCTCCTGCACCATGGGCGCGCCGGCCTCGGTGCGGGCCGCGGCGATCTGCAGCGCCGTGATGAGGTTCTCGGTGCCGTCCTCGCGGATCTCGCCGATAGGTAGCTGGCTTCCCGTGAGCACCACCGGTTTGGCCAGACCGGGCAGCATGAACGAGAGCGCCGAGGCGGTGTAGGCCATGGTATCGGTGCCGTGCAGCACGACGAAGCCGTCGAAGTCCTCGTAACGGTCGGCGATCACGGACGCTATCCGAGCCCAGCAGGCCGGGTTCATGTTCGAGGAATCGATGGGCGGGTTCATCTCCACGTGATCGAGGTTAAAGCCGAGACGCCCGATCTTCGGCACGTTCTTCATCAGATGATCGAAGCTGAAGGGCACGAGCGCGCCGGTGGAGAGATCCTCGGTCATGCCGATGGTGCCCCCCGTGTACACGATGAGAATGCGCGGTTGCATAAGCTAATCCTTTCGATGGCGAAACCACGAGGCGCGGGTAGCGGGCTCCTTCTTGCGATGCAGGGTGGCGCGGCGAAACAGCTCGGCGCAGAAGTGCTTGGCCGTTCGCGCGCCACGGGCCACCTTCGGCGTGAGGTCGGCCTCGTCGGAAGTCTTCCAATCGTAGTACACCGACAGGTAGCGCAGGAACACCACGGTGAACACGCAGGCTGCCGCCGCCAGCACAAGCGGTGCCTTCGCGAAAGCCATGGCCGCGAACACGAACGCGCCGCCGAATCCGGCCACCGCGTAGAAGTTCGAGCGCTGGAACACGCCCGGCGTCTCCCCCACCGAGATGTCGCGCAGAGCGCCGCCGCCCACGCTGGTAAGCGCGCCCAAAATGACCACCATCACGAAGCCCTCCCCGCAAGCGAAGGCCTTGTTGGCCCCGGCCAGGGCGAACAGGGCCACCGAGAGCGCATCGGCGAAGAACAGCACCTGGCCCGTGTGGCGAAACAGCCCCCGGAAGTAGAACACGAACACCGCCAGGCAGATGCATATGAGGATGACCTCGGGATATTCCATGAAGTAGACCCCGTGATCCTGCAGCAGCAGATCGCGGATGATGCCGCCGCCGTAGGCCGTCACGAGCCCCAGCACAATGGTGCCCACGATGTCCAGCTTGCGATCGCAGGCGAAGATGGCCCCGGTGAGAACGCCCACGGCGACGCTGAAGAAGTCGGCCCCGAAGGGCACCTGCAGGGCGCCTCCCCCGGCGAAGAGCTGCTCCATGGCTTACTTGTGGTAGTAGCGATGCTGCTCGTACTTCGGCTCGCAGCACACGTTGATGCCGAGCGTGCGGTAGAGCTTCTCGTCGGCCGCCGAAATGATGACCGAGAAGTAGGCGTCGCAGCCGCGCAGCTTGTCCACGTTGTCGATGAGCCTCTCCGCCAGCGGGTTGTGCACCGAGGAGATGGACAGCGCCAGCAGCGTCTCGTCGGAGTGCAGGCGCGGATTGTGGCTGCGCAGATGGGCGGTCTTCAAGTGGCAGATGGGCTCCAGCACGTCGTCGGAGATGACGTACAGCTCGTCGTCGACCCCCGAGACACCCTTGAGCGCATTCATGAGCAGAGCCGACGCCGCGCCGAGCAAATTGCCCGTCTTGCCCGTGACCACGCGCCCGTCGGGCAGTACCATGGCGCCGGCGGGGCCTCCGGTGGTCTCCTCCTTCAGCAGCGCCGCGGAGCGGGCCGGCGAGAGGTTCTGATTGATGCCCGCCTGGTTCATCAGAAGCTCGATCTTCTTCAGGGCCGCCTCACCCACGCCCGTGCGCTTGATCTCCTCAGCCGTTTGGAAATAGCGGCGTACGATCTCGTTGTTGCCCGCCTCGCGGCACACGGCGTCGTCGGAGATAGCAAGCCCCGCCATGTTCACGCCCATATCCGTGGGCGACTGGTACGGGCATGCGCCGGAGATGCGCTCCATCGTGGCGCGCAGCACCGGGAAGATCTCCACATCGCGGTTGTAGTTCACCGTGGTCTCGCCATAGGCCTCCAGATGGAAGGGATCGATGATGTTATCGTCGTCCAAATCGGCCGTGGCCGCCTCATAGGCGATGTTCACCGGATGGGTGAGCGGCAAATTCCAAATGGGGAACGTCTCGTATTTCGCATAGCCGGCAGTGACCCCGCGCTTGTGCTCGTGATAGAGCTGCGAGAGGCAGGTGGCCATCTTGCCCGAGCCCGGACCGGGAGCTGTCACCACCACGAGCGGACGCTCGGTCTCGATGTACTCGTTCTTGCCGAAGCCCTCATCCGAAACGATGTGATCGATGTCGTTGGGGTACCCCGGAATGGGATAATGCAGATAGCTCGTGATGCCCATGGCCGTAAGACGACGACGGAACAGGTCGGCGTTGGGCTGGTTGGCATAGCGGGTGATGACGACCGAACCCACCTTGAATCCCATGGAGCGGAAGATGTCCATGAGGCGCAGCACGTCCTCATCGTAGGTGATACCCAAGTCCCCGCGCACCTTCGAGCGCTCGATATCGTTGGCGTTGATGGCGATGACGATCTCCACCTCGTCCTTCATCGACTGCAGCATAGAGATCTTCGTGTCAGGCTTGAAGCCGGGCAGCACGCGGGAGGCATGATAGTCGTCGAAGAGCTTGCCGCCGAATTCCAGGTACAGCTTGCCACCGAACTGGTTGATGCGCTCGCGGATGCGCTCCGCCTGCAACTCGATGTACTTGTCGTTGTCGAAACCTTCGCGCATGGGCGACACTCCTTTGACGACCGAGATCCCACCACCGGCGCCACTCGCTGGCAGCGCCCCGATAACCGATTTAGTATAGCGCAGGGCCCATCGCCGTCGCCGCGAAATCACCACGTTCGCCGCTTCTGCACAGACACCGCAGAGAGGCCCCGGCCGGGCACATACAAAGAGCGCCGGCACGGGGCCGGCGCATCGAATCAACGATTCACGCGGAAGGAAGTGGTTAGCACTTGCCCAGCTCGCACTTGAGTTCTTCCTCGTCCTTGATGGAAAGAGAAGTCTGCAGCACGTCGCCGCCGAAGGGGCGCATGGCGTCGACGAACTTGTCCTCGGTCATCTCGTTCACCACCATGAACACGGCGGCCTCGTCCTTTTCGGTCAGCAGATTGCGCACGCGGTTCTGGAAACCCTCGTCCACGCCGCGCTTCACGAAGAACCCGGTGATGGCTCCCAGGCCGGCGCCGATGGCCGCGCCCCAGAAGGGAATAAGGAAGATGAGGCCGAACAGCATGCCCCAGAACAGCCCCCACACGGTGGAGTTGCCGATGGGCTGGCCGGGCGTGACCACATCGAACTTGCCGTTGTCGCGCTTGGCCACCACGGCGACCGACTGCAGGTTCACGATAAGATCGTTGTCGAGATTCAAGACTTCCTGGTAGGCCTGCTTGGCCTTATCCTCCGTGGGGTACCCCAGAACAAGCAAAGTTGACATGAGCGCGTCCTTTCTCTGATGTATCAGCGACTCCCTCACTGTAAAGAAAGCCCGCTCGCCTTTTTCGCGCGGAGGGCTCGCCGTTGCCGCCCCTCCCCCATTCAGTCAACGCCGCGTCACCTATCCCTCCATGCCCCGCGGCTCTAAGCCCCGAGAGCGGAGCTCACCCTTCGTTCGAGCCGTTTTCGAATTTCCGTGAGAAAATGCCAGTTCGACCCCGAAATGGCACGAAGCCCCCTCGTTCGTCCGGCCATTTCTGGGCTCAACTGGCAATTTCTGCCATTTCGGCCCCCAACTGGCAGCTGTTCCTTGCCATTTCGACCCTCAACTGGCACCTACTTCGGGAAATCCAAAAAAATGGAGGACAAAGCGCTCTCCAACACAGGAAAGGCCCGCGACGCGGGAGGAAAGCCATGGGAATTCGGAAAGACGCGAGAAGCCGTGGGACTGAAGCAACATAAGAAAGCCACGGCAGAAGAAATACCCTGTAAATCCGTTTCCTGTTGGAAACATTTCGGGGCTATGCTGGATAAGCGTTGGGAAGTTGCGCGGGCGCGCGGCTTCGGGCGCATTTTTTATGCCCGGAGCCCGCAACAGGCGCGCTGTCCCATGGCAAGAGATTCGCTCGCAATGATAAGGAGACTCGTATGGCCAAGCACATCTTCGTTACCGGAGGCGTCGTCTCGTCACTGGGCAAGGGCATCACCGCCGCCTCGCTGGGCCAGCTTTTGAAGGCGCGCGGCTACAAGGTGACCATGCAGAAGATGGACCCGTACCTGAACGTTGACCCGGGCACCATGAGCCCCTTCCAGCACGGCGAGGTGTTCGTCACCGAAGACGGCCACGAGGGCGATCTGGATCTCGGCCACTACGAGCGCTTCATCGACGAGAACCTCTCCCGCGAGAGCAACTTCACCCAGGGCTCCATCTACCAGACGCTCATCGCCCGCGAGCGCCGCGGCGATTTCCTCGGCGGCACCGTGCAGGTCATCCCGCACGTGACCGAGGCCATCAAGGAGCGGATCCGCCGCGCGGCCGAGCAGTCCGGTGCCGACATCGTCATCTCGGAGATCGGGGGCACCATCGGCGACATCGAGGGCCTGCCCTTCATCGAGGCGGCGCGCCAGTTCAAGAAGGAGATGGGGCCGGGCAACGTGCTGTTCGTCCACGTGACGCTCGTGCCGTATATCGCCGCGGCTCACGAGGTGAAGACCAAGCCCACCCAGCACTCCGTGAAGGAGCTGCGATCCTTAGGCGTGCAGCCCGACTTCATCGTGTGCCGGTCCGATCACGAGATCACCGACGGCGTGCGCGAGAAGATCGCGCTGTTCTGCGACGTCGATACCGACGACGTGCTGGCCTGCCCCGATGCGCCGTCCATCTACGAAGTACCCATCAGCCTCTACGAGCAGGGATTCGACATCTCAGCCCTGGCGAAGATGGGACTCGCGCCCCGCAAGATAAAGCTCGCTCCCTGGCGCGCCTTCCTGAAGGCGAAGGACGCCTGTTCGGGCGAGCTGGACATCGCCGTGGTGGGCAAGTACGTGAGCCTGCCGGATGCCTACCTCTCCATCAACGAGGCGCTCGTGGCCGCCGGCATCGCGGCGGGGCGCCACGTGAACGTGCACCTCATCGACGGCGAGGAGCTCACCGACAAGAACGCTGAGAAAGTGCTCGGCGCCATGGACGGCATCCTCGTGCCGGGCGGCTTCGGCGCCCGCGCCTTCGAGGGCAAGATCGCCGCCGCCCGCCACGCCCGCGAGAACAATGTGCCGTTTCTAGGCATCTGCCTGGGGCTTCAGGCGGCCGTCTGCTCCTTCGCCCGCGACGTGTGCGGCCTGGAAGGCGCCACTTCCGCCGAGTTCGCCGACGCGGCACCGGAGGGGACACCCTTCGTCATCGATCTGATGCCCGAGCAGGAGGATGTGGAAGACAAGGGCGGCACCATGCGCCTGGGCGCCTACCCCTGCAAGGTGGTGACCGGCACCCGCGCGGCACGGGCCTACGGCGAGCCCGTCATTTACGAGCGCCATCGCCATCGCTTCGAGGTGAACAACGCCTACCGCGACGCGCTTGTGGAAGGCGGCCTCGTGATTTCGGGCCTCTCCCCCGACGAGCGCCTCGTGGAGATGATCGAGCTGCCCGACCATCCCTTCTTCGTCGCCAGCCAGGGCCACCCCGAGTTCAAGAGCCGTCCCGGCAAACCCCATCCCCTCTTCGCCGCCTTCGTGGAAGCCGCCAACGAACGCAAGGGAGCGTAGAGCCTACACGGGGCGCGGATGGCCTTCCTCGGTGGTGAGGACGACCGGGCCGTCTTCGGTGATGGCGACGGTTTTCTCGAAGTGCACCGAGGGCTTCCCGTCGCGGGTGCGCACGAGCCAGCCGTCAGAGCATTGCTTCACCTTGCGAGTACCCATGTTCACCATAGGCTCGATAGCGAGCACCATGCCCGGCAGAAGCTTCAGCCCCGTGCGGCGACGCCCGAAGTTCGGGACGTTCGGATCCTCGTGCATCTCGCGTCCGATGCCGTGGCCCACGTAGTCGCGCACCACCGAGTAGCCGGCCGCCTCGGCCAGCGACTGCACCGCGTGCCCGATGTCGCCGAGGCGCTTGGTGGGACGCGCGTTGTCGAGCCCCTCCCACATGCAGCGCTCCCCCACCTCCAGCAGGCGCTGCACCTCGGGTGCCACCGTGCCCACCGGATACGTCCAGGCGTTGTCGCCCACCCAGCCGTCCACGATGGCCCCGGTGTCGATGGAGATGAGGTCGCCCTCGCGCAGGACGAGCTTCCTCGAGGGAATGCCGTGCACCACGGCGTCGTTCACCGAGGCGCAGATGGAGCCGGGAAAGCCGCCGTAGCCCTTGAAGGCCGGAACGCCGCCCTCGGCGCGGATGACCTTCTCGGCGATGGCGTCCAGCTCGGCCGTGGTGATGCCGGGCTCGACCGCCTCGCCCACGCGCCGCAGCGCCAGCGCCGACACGCGGCCCGCCTCCTTCATGGCCTCGATCTGAGTCGGGGACTTCAACTTCACTGCCATGGAATCACGCTTTCTGCTTGCTGATCTTATCTGCCCGAGGCCCTGCGACCTCGCACGGCGCGCACCGTGCGCGCGGACGCGTCGCGTTATCGCCTCAGCTTCCGGGCGACTTTGCGGACGGCGCCCGAAATGAAGGACGCCTCGGGCCAGTCGCCGCGCACGGCGGGGCCGAACGTCACGACGAGAGCCGCGCACCCGCCGGCAACCACGTAGGCGAAGGCGCGGACGACGCTGCCGTCCATGGGCCCGAAGCCGAGCGTGAGCCCCACGAGCACCCCGTAGCCCACCACGGCTCCGGCGCCGCCCAGGGCGAGCGCCACGATAAACGAGCGCATCACCGCGCCGAGCCCCATGGGCCCGAAATGCCGCCGCAGGTACGCGAAGGCGATTACGTCGCCGATAACGTAGGAGACGATGGTCGAGGCCGCAATGGACTCCAACGTGACGTCCAGTCCCTGCTGGTAAGCCCAGGCCGCCCCCAGCGTGACCGCCACCTGGGCCGCCACCGCCGCAAAGTTGATGACCGAGAAGACTCCCATGCGCCGAATGGAGCTGAATATCTTGTTCAAGTAGGCGTTCACCCCGTAGAACGGCAGCGCCACGGCCATGACGGCCAGATAGCTCGCGATCTGGCCTATGGCATCGGCGGTGAACGCGCCGATATGGTACAGCGTCACGAGCGGTGTCGCGAACACCATGAGGTAGAGCGCCATGGGGATCATGAGGAAGAGAATCTGCCGCGTGCCGTCGATGATGCCCGCGATGACACCGCGGGTGTTCCCATCGGCCTGCATGTCCGACAGCTCCGTGAACAGCGTGGTGGTCACGGGCACTGCGAGGAACGAGTACGGGAACGTGAACCACAGCCGTGCGTAGGCGATGACCGAAGGGCCGTTGTCCGCGAACACGTAGGAGGCAGCGTTCTGGGCCGACACCGTGGCGAACGAGCACACCGTGACGAACACCGCGGGCGCGCCGAGGCGCAGCGTGTCGACCAGCGCCGGATCGCGCCAGTCGATGCGGGGGCGCAGGCGGATGCCCACCTTCTTGAGCGCGGGAATCTGGAAGGCCATCTGCACGAAGACGCCGAGGGGGTTGCCGATGGCGATGGCGAGAAAGGCCAGGTTCTGATCGGTCTGGGCGATGACGGCGTATAGGATGAACGAGGCGATGACGATGAGGTTGTTGAACACCGGTGCGAAGGAGGACCAAAAATATTCGCGGTTCGCGTTCAGAAGGCCCGACACAATGGAGGAGGCGCCGTAGAAGACAATCTGAATGGAGAAGAACTGGAAGAAGAACACCGCCAGCGCCATCTCGTCCTGGTTCGAGTAGAAGCTCTGGGTGTAGATGATCTGCCCGGCGAACACCATGCAGAGCACCGAGACGATAGCGAGCAGCACCACGACGATGGTGAGCAGATTCGATGCGTACTCGTTGCCCCGCCTGTCGCCGAGCTGCTTTTTCACCGAGAGGTACACCGGTAGAAACGCCGTGATGAGCATGCCGCCCATGACCAGCTCGTAGAGCATGTTCGGCAGGTTGTTGGCCACCTGGTAGGAGCTGGAGACGAAGGTGGAGCCCAACGCGAAGGCCATGGCCCAGGTGCGGGCGAAGCCAGTGATGCGGGAGATGATGACACAGATGGAGATGAGGGCCGCGCTCGCCCCCACCGATTCGGCCGACAGCTTGCCGGCGCTCGCGCCACCACGGCCCGCAGCCTCGGCCTCGGCGGCCTCGGCGACGATCACCTCCTGCTGGCGGATGGACGCCTCGGACATGGCGCCGGGGATGGTGCGGTCGAGGCCCGCATGGGAGCCGACGACGGGGATGAGCCCCGTGGCGCCCGGGTCGGTCGGTGGACGCAGAAGCGTCTTGTCCACGCCGCGATGGCGACCGCGGGCGGGAATGCGCGCCTCGGCGTTCGCCCGCGGGTTGTTGCGAGGCGCAGCATTCCTATCCGTCGGGTCGGGCGGATTCGAGCGTATATGACGGGCTCGTTGGAGCTTGTCGGACATGGGCGAACTCTTCGATGATGAGCGGTATAATTCATCCATCATAGCAAACTCGGAAAGCAGAGCCCCATGCACATACTTGTCGTACGCAATAACTCCAACCCGCAAGCTGTTGACGCCTCGCTGCTGCTCACCGCCTATCTTACGAGCCAGGGAATCGAGGCGCTGCTCGTCGATTCCTCGTCACTTGGCACCGACCAAGGGCGCCGTGACGTGCGTGCGCAGCTGCCCGGGCAGCTGGCGCTGGTCGTCGTGCTCGGCGGCGACGGCACCGTGCTGCATACCGTGCACCTGCTCCATGACCGCCAGGTTCCCATCCTGCCCATCAACTTCGGACGACTGGGATTTCTTGCCAACGCCGATACCGATGGCGTGGTGCCGCTCGTGGCCGAGGCTCTGGCCGGCGACTTGCGCGCCGAGCGCCGCAGTATTCTCTCCATCGAGGTGGTTTGCGAAGGCGAGCACGATCCCTACGGGGAGGCGAACAGGGCCGGAGAAGGCGCCGCCTGGGACATGCCCGACGTGAACGCGGAGCCGAACGCCGCCACCCCTCCTTCGGTTCGCAAGCCCGGGGAGACCGACAGCGCCCCCTGGACGCCCATCCCGGGTCGCTTCGGCGTCAACGGTCGGGGGCTCTCCGGCGCACGGCAGTTCTTCGCCCTGAACGAGGCGGCCATCACCCGCGGCGCCATGGGACGCATCATCGAGCTGACCCTGAACGTCTCGGGGGTGGACGTGGCCCGCATGCGCGGCGACGGCCTCGTCGTCTCCACGGCCACCGGCTCGACGGCCTACGCACTCTCAGCCGGCGGCCCTTTGGTCTCCCCCGGCTTCAAGGGCATGATCGCCGTGCCGCTCGCTCCCCATACCCTGCGTTCCCGCGCCGTGGTCACTGATGCCAGCGACGTTATCGAGGTAGGTTTCGACGACACCGACGAGTTCCGCGAGGCGACGCTGTTCGTCGACGGCGACATCGTCCCCTTCGATGCGCCCCTGCGGAAGATCTACGTGCAGTGCGCGCCCTTCGACGTCACGCTCCTGTGCGCCGACGGCGCCTCCTTCTACGACCGCATCAGCAAGGACTTCTTCGGGGAGTAAACGCAAAAGGGCCCCGCCGAAGCGGGGCCCTTGCTCTTCGATAGAGAATCGTCGATTTACTCGGCGGACTCGGTGTAGGCGCGGGTCACAGAGGAGTCCACGGAAACACCGGGAGTCATGGTGCCGGACACGGTGATGGACTTGACGTACTTGCCCTTGGCCGCGGCGGGCTTCATGCGCAGGATCTCGTCGTAGACAGCGCCGTAGTTCTCGGCGAGCTGCTCGGGGGTGAAGCTCACCTTGCCGAGGACGACGTGCGCGATGCCGTAACGGTCGGCGCGGTACTCCACGCGGCCGCCCTTGAGCTCCTTGATGGCCTTCGCCACATCGTTGGTGACGGTGCCGAGCTTCGGGTTGGGCATGAGACCGCGGGGGCCGAGGATCTTGCCGAGACGGCCGACCTTGCCCATCTGATCGGGCGTGGCCACAGCGGCGTCGAAGTTGAACTCGCCGGCCTGAATCTGCTGCATGAGCTCGTCGGTGCCCACGATGTCGGCACCGGCCTCCTCGGCGGCCTGGGCAGCGGCGCCCTCGGCGAAGACGGCCACGCGGACGGTCTTGCCGGAGCCGTTGGGCAGGCTCACGGTGCCGCGCAGCTGCTGGTCGGCCTGACGGGTATCGATGCCCAGGCGGAAGTCGCCGGTCACCGTCTCGTCGAAGTTGGCCACGGAGATCTCCTTCAGCAGCTTCATAGCGGCGAGCGGGCTCACCGGCTCGGCCGGAATCTGCTTCTCGGCCTCAACGTACTTCTTTCCGTGCTTAGTCATTGCATTTCCTTTCGTGGTAATGGCGGGCGCTTCTCACCCTTCCACTGTTGAATCAAACTTAGTCGACGGCCTTGCCCTGAAGCATCGCGGCAACCTTGCGGCTGGGCACGTACTTCTTCTTCATCTCGCGACCCTCGATGCGCACGCCCATGGAGCGGGCGGTGCCGGCCACGATCTCCATGGCCGCCTCGATGTCGTTGGCGTTCAGGTCGGGCATCTTGATCTCAGCGATCTCGCGGAGCTGATCCTCGGTCAGCGTGCCGGCCACCTGAATCTGCGGAATGGCGGCGCCGCTCTTGATGCCGAGCTTCTCCTTGATGAGCACGGCCGCGGGAGGGGTCTTGCACACGAAGGTGAAGGACTTGTCCTCGTACACCGTGATCTCGACCGGGATGATGGTGCCGGCCTGGTCCTGCGTCTGGGCGTTGAACGCCTGGCAGAACTGCATGATGTTGACGCCCTGGGCGCCGAGGGCCGGGCCTACCGGCGGGGCCGGATTGGCAGCGCCGGCGGGGATTTGCAGCTTTACAAATCCAGTGACTTTCTTGTCAGCCATCTGTGACTACCTTTCAGATGAATCGACGTTTACTTCTCTATCACTCAAAACTCGAAGGCCGCGAGAAGCCCCGGTCCACGCGGGCGCGACGATCGAGTCAAAGTGCTTGCAAAATTAGATCTTGGCCACCTGGTCGAAGGAAAGCTCGACGGGGGTCTCGCGGCCGAAGATGGAGACCATGACCTTGACCTTACCCGCGTCGGGCATGACCTCGGAAATCGTGCCGTCGAACTCGGCGAGAGGACCGTGGGTCACCTTCACCGACTGGCCGACCTCGAGGTTCGTGGAGGTCTTCTTCGGAGCCTCGCGGCTCGTGCGCTTCATGATCTTGTTGTATTCGTCGCGGGTCAGCGCCTGGGGGTTGCCCTGGCTGCCCACGAAACCGGTGACGCCCGGCGTGTTGCGAACGGCGGCCCAGCTGCGGTCGTCCAGCTCCATGCGGACGAGCACGTAGCCCGGGAACACCTTCTTCTCGCTCTCCACGCGACGGCCGCCCTCCTTGATCTCGGTGACCATCTCCGTGGGGATCTCGATGCCGAAGACGTTGTTCTCGAGACCCATGGCCTCGATGCGCTGCTCGAGATTCGACTTCACCTTGTTCTCGTAGCCCGAGTAGGTGTGCAGCACGTACCATTTCTTAGCCATCGATTACGCCCCAATCCCAGAGATGAACACGAGCAGCGGCGTGATAATCACGTTATCCAGCAACGCCACGAAGATACCGAAAAACAGCAGGGCCACCACCACGACGCCGCTCCAGCGGAGCACATCGGTGCGGGTCGGCCACGTCACGCGCTTCATCTCGGACTTCACGTCGCGGAAGAACTGGAAGCGCTTCTTCTTCGGCCTGTCCTCCTTCTTGGAGGACTTCGCGGTATCGTTGGAAGACGCAGACTTGTCCTCGGAGCCCTTCTTGAACAGGCCGCCCTTCTTCTCCTCCGTCGCCTCGGCAACGGGGGTCGGGCTCTGTTCTTCCAGCTCGCGGTTGGCCTTGCGCTGCTGACGGGCGGCGGAGGCCTTGGCCTTCTGTGTCTTGGATTTCTTTGCCATGGAATTCCTTATGGAAAGTCTCTTGTCTAATCGCCAAAAAAGCAGCCTCTAGGCTGCTCACGAAAACAAGCTGGCAGGCCAGGAGGGACTCGAACCCCCAACATGCGGTTTTGGAGACC
>OLNR01001187.1_pt1 | contig 16117 bp, 23 predicted proteins | sample 1672231 | NCBI WGS metagenome assembly OLNR01 (sample SAMEA3136662, study PRJEB25190) | human gut metagenome
CTATATAAAATGTTCACAATTTGTTTACAATTTGTACATACGCTGTTCACAACTGACCTATATAATGTACTTAAAGATAAAGGAAAGGGGTACTTAAAGAGAGTGCCAAAGGTGTATAGTATGAAGAAATATATTGAACTTAATAACGAGACTTTTGAGGTCAAAAAAGCCAAGGGTGAATTGCACCCTATTACACAAGTCCGTACATTAATGGATTGTTACGCAAGACCTAGCGATATCAAAAAAGCTATATACAATGATTGGTTTAATTGGTATCTATCTGTGGATAGTCCAAAGTATCAAATAGTCAATATGTCGATACAATCGTACAATGTAAATATGTTCACTATTCGTATGGATGTATTTGATACCAAAACATATGAATTTATAGGTTGCCTTTATATATCCAAAACGAGGCAGGAGTTTTGGACTATCTAGTATAGTCGGGTCGGTGCAACTCCGACCCACTTGTATCGCTGATAACACTATCAGCAAGTAACAAATAAACAATCATAAAAACAAAAAAGGAGACAAAAACTATGAGAAAATCGAAAATGGTAACTAGAACAATCGTAACTACAAATGCTGAGATAATGTGTTTTAATCTCGATACAAATGAGGTTATAACATTAACTGAGTCATATATCGGGGATTTATCCGATAAGGACATCGAAAAACAGTTTTCTGTTGATTATGCCAACAGCGCTAAATTTTTGAAACTTGTAAGCGCAGAGAAAACTACAAAATTGTATGGCATACCTGAAAAAGAATTTTTGCAGTACGCTGTAGAACTCGACAGCGAAACTAGAAAAGAGGTGAGATAGTATGATAAATCTGGAATACGGCAAATCAATGTATGGCGGTTGGTATGCACAATCTAATAATCAAGATATAGCGTTAAGAGCTGTCACTTTAAAGGAACTAAAAGAAAAAGTATCAAAATTATGTATAAACGCTAAATTAACAAAACGTTTTGATAATTTAGGTAATGGAATTTTATAAACATAGCCTAAGCGAAAAAGCGCACAGCGCGGTGCAAGTCCGCGCGTAGGCTTTACAATTGAATACAGTAAAGAATGAAAAGAGGTGAAAATATGACAGTTCAAGATTTATTTAGAGTTTTGTCGGATTACGAAAAAGTATCATTCAACACAAAATGTGTAACTGGTGTATGGTATGGACTTGTAAAAGATATTCCTAGTAGTTATTTTGACTATATAATAGAGTCAATCTATTCTATGTCACACGTTGACGGAAGTAGTTATTTAGTTATTAACTTTGCATAAACTTTATAGTTCAATACAGCAAAGAGTGAAAAGAGGTGAAAAAATAAATGACTAATAATATAAAGTTGGGAACATTAGTCAAATTGAGTGTAACCACCAGTTTTTGGTTACACGATATTCAGTACGATATTGACGAGTTCTACACACGTTCTCAAATATTGGAGAACAAACAATTATCACGTATGAAAGTGATAAGTTTTAAAGCATTGGCAGGAAAAGAAATGATATACGTAAAAGTAGAAGAGTGAAAAGAGGTACAAACCATGTTATACAAAAATAGAAAAATGGCACAGTCGGAAGTTGATGAAATCTATGAAGATTTCGTTATAGAGATAGCGACAAAAGTCGCTAAACAAGTAAAAGGAAAAGTGTATTATGGTTTTGCCACAGTAGAAGATATGTGGTACGTCATAGTAAAGACACGTGAACTCGGAGAAAAGCGTTTTTTCCTTGATACACTCGATTATGATATGTTAAGCGGTGTATCATCAAAGGAAATAGCCGATAACATAGTCAAATTTTATCGCAAAATAATTGAGAGGAGATTTTTTATAATATGACAAATAAAAGAATGCATCAATTAGAGCGCAAGGTTAGAGTGGGTTTCAAAAACTTTAATCAAATAATATATCCAAAAAATGTCGAATTTAAATTTTTAGAGCAAATTAGATATTTAATGTTTGAAAACATACGATTTGAACATTATAGAGGTAATATAACTATTAGTGAATTGCATTTTATGGCACGTTGTCTTAGAAGTTATTATTGGTATTACAGAATAGAGATAGATAAGAATTTTGGCTAGTTTACACAAGTTTTCGTAAATTTTCGTAAAATACAGAAAACTAATTGTGGAACAGTTCATAAAATGTTCATAATTTAGACATACTGCATTTACATCACTACTGTACTATATAATATGTAAAGAGGTATTACACCATTTACAAAAAAGTTACGTTTTGCTTCAATACTATATAACCGCACTATTGCTAGGCAACACGACACTCAATAGTGCGGTCTCCTCAAAGAAAAGGAAGTGATTAACAATGATAGAAACATTATACGCACAACTCATATCAGACCCTAATACACGCAAGGTACTATGTCGAACAGACAAACGTAACGTCACAACAGAAACAATCTATCGTGACGATTGCAAAATCATAATTCGTCACAAACTAGATGACTTTATTTCATGCCTTATAGTTAAGAGATAGCAAGCTATCGCAAAACAGATTGCAAAAATCAACTTGACTAATACACCTATTGGTGTTACAACTTTATTACAAATCATAATACATAGAAAAGGAGACAAAATTATGAGAAAACCAATGGTCACACGTACAATTATTTCAACAGCAGTAAAAGCATTATGTGTAAATCCACAGACAGCAGATACTTTTGAGCAGGATTTTACACTTAGTGGTAAAATTCTCGAAAAAGACAAGGCTTTAAGAAAAGCATCAAAACTTTATAACACAGATGAATGTACAATCGTTGCAATTCGTGAACTTAAAGAAGTAAATGAGCTTTACGGTATGGATGAAGCAGATTTTATTGCAGGTGCAAAAATACTCGACCCTGCTACACGTAAAGAGATTGAGACAGAGCAGGCAGACGCAGAAATAACAGAGCAGGCAAACGCAGAATAAAAAGAAAAGGAGATAAACAATTATGGCAATTACAATTAACACACAATCAAAGGATTTCACAGAGGTAGAACAGTATCTTATGACCCTTGACAGAGGTATTAAGTCTCTTAAGGACGTAGAGGACAATACATCTTTTCCAGTGGCAGGCTATCTTACATTCACAGATGAAAAAGACAATGGTGATAGCGTTGACATTTTGTCTATCATTACACCTGACAAAGAGGTATTCTCTTGTCAGTCAGCTACTTTCAAGCGTAGTTTTGATAACATTACCAACATCATGCACGACAAACAGTTTAGTATCATTAAAGTTAGTGGTACAGCAAAGAACGGCAGATCTTATATTGACTGCGCACTCGATGTGAAATCAGTAAAATAAAATTTTATCTTACTGCTGACCCTTGCTATTAAGTTAGCAGGGGTCTTATTAATTTAGAGAGGAGAGAAAAAGTATGGCAAAAAAAAGATTATCAAAAAACCAACAGCAATATGCTAAATTAATCAATGAAGCTATAGAACAGAATATAAGCGTAAAAGGTATTAAGGCTTTTCCAAAACATATAACACAGCAAACTTTACAAGATTTAGCAGAAGAAATACAACAAAGAAAACAAGCACAACAGCATACTATTACTGATGAAATAATATCACGTTTACAAGCATTACCAACTAAAAAAGTAACATATGATAAAGCTAATGGAACTCAATATATTATTGATTTATCAGAGTTTACTAATACGTGTTTATCAATAATAAAAAATATGCAGGAAACGTTTGGTATAGAAGAATACGAAGAATATTTGCAGAAAAATGCTGAGGATATTATAGACTCATTAGATACTATTATTAAAACGCATTATAGTGGTGAAGTGTCAGCAGAGACAGAACGTATTATACCTATATTATCAAATCACGATATGTCAATGGCTACTGCAACAATGACAAGTGATATTAATGACTATTTTAATTGGTCTGATATTGATAATATATGAAAAATGTACGTTCTTTTATGTGTGATTTTGAAACTACTGTATATGCAGGACAGTCATCAACAGAAGTATGGGCTAGTGCTAGTGTAGAATTTTATACAGAGAATGTAAATATTTTTCATTCAATAGGTGAGCAGTTTCAATATTTTAAAACATTAAATTGTAATGTAATAGCTTATTATCATAACCTTAAATTTGACGGCAATTTTTGGTTGTCATATTTATTACAAAAATTAAAAATGAAACAGGCTTTTATTCCATACAATGATGAGGGTACAGTAGGTGAATTTTTAAAAAATAAAGAAATGAAAAATAATACTTTTAAATATACAATATCATCAATGGGACAATGGTATTCGATAACTATAAAAACAAATAATCACATAATAGAATTAAGAGATAGTTTAAAGTTATTGCCATTTTCTGTAAAGCAAATAGGTAAATCTTTTAACACTAAACATCAAAAATTAGAAATGGAATATACCGGTTATAGATATGCAGGATGTAATATAACGGATGAAGAAAAGAAATATATAGCAAATGACGTATTAGTAGTAAAAGAAGCACTCGAGCAGTTGTTTAATGATGGACATGATAAACTAACAATAGGTTCATGTTGTATGGAAGAATATAAAAAATCATTACAAGCATATGATTATAAAGAATTATTCCCACCATTGGATGAAATCGAAATTGATAAAAATATATTCGGTTCAAGTAATGCTGATGAATATATACGACGTAGTTATAGAGGGGGTTGGTGCTATTTAGTAAAAGGAAAAGAAAATATTATTAGACATAATGGTGTGACAGCAGATGTAAACTCTTTATATCCTAGTATGATGCACTCTCAAAGTGGTAATTATTTTCCAATAGGTAAACCATATTTTTGGACAGGTAATATAATACCTAATGAAGCTATAGGTGAAAATAAATATTACTTTTTAAGAATAAAAACACGCTTTTATATCAAAGAAAATATGTTACCATTTATACAGATAAAAAGTAACTACTTATATAAAGGAACAGAGTCATTATCTACAAGTGATATTTTAAATAAAGACGGGACGTATAGTAGGTATTATAAAGATATATACGGCAACTTACATGACAGTACAGTAATAATGACAGTAACCATGACAGATTACAAACTAATGTTAAAACACTATGAACTAGTTGATTTTGAAATTTTAGACGGATGTTGGTTTTATTCCATGAAAGGAATATTTGATAACTACATCAATCATTATGCAGAAATTAAAATGAACAGTAAAGGTGCAAAGCGTACAGAAGCAAAACTGTTTCTCAATAACCTTTATGGTAAACTTGCTAGTAGTTCTAATAGTAGTTTTAAGGTTGCATACGTCAAAGATGACGACAGTATAGGCTTTTACATAGTCCCTGCTAATAATAAAAAGGTAGGTCATATAGCAACAGGCAGTGCAATAACATCCTATGCCCGTAACTTTACGATAACAGCCGCTCAAAAAAATTACTATGGTGTAGATAAAGCAGGATTTATTTACGCTGACACTGACAGTATACATTGTGACTTGCCTGCTGATAAGATAAAAGGCATAACAGTAGACCCTGTAAAATTTTGCTGTTGGAAGCTTGAAAGCAGTTGGGACACAGCTATTTTTACAAGGCAGAAAACATACATAGAACACATAACTCACAACGATTTAGTTCCTGTTGATGAACCATATAACGATATTAAATGTGCAGGAATGCCACAGAAATGTAAAGATTTATTTAATAAATCAATGCAGGGTTATGAAGCAAAGGAGAGTGATAACTATACGCAAAGGGAATTAAAATTCTTAGAAACAAAAAGAGACTATAGTGATTTTAAAGTTGGGTTATGCGTTCCCGGAAAATTGCTACCAAAAAGAATTAAAGGTGGTGTATTATTGGTGGACACAACTTATGAAATGAGGTGAAACATTATGATAAACAAATTATTAATTATGATACTAAATCATAAAAAGCAAAAGTTAGTTTATAAGAATTGTGGTATATGTAATTATCCATTACAATGTGATTATTGCGACATATACTTTATGCAAAGAGATATTAAAGATGTAGTACGTCATTTAAAGGGGGGAAAAATATGATAACATGGTTAGTAGATTTATATTACAGATACAAAGCAAAGAAACACGAAAAGGTTTGTAGACACCTTTGTTGTTTTTGTAATCACAAATATTATTGTGATTTTTTCACAAAGGAGTATTAAAAATATGAATGATAAAATGGAAAAAGTAGTGCAGGAACTACGCAAAAGATTTAGAGGTTCAATCGAGTTTTATGATGTACCATATACAGAGCAGTATAAAATAGAATATTGCTTAAATGGTTTATACATAGTAAAGTTTTTATCATACGATTTTATAAAGAAAAAAGATACAAGGAAAATTGTATTATCATTAAACATATTAATCGCGACAGATATACACAATCATTTTTACAAATAAAGCAAAAAGGCAGGAGTAAAATACTCTTGCCTTTTCTATATCTATAACTATTGCAGAACACAAGCGCACAGCATTTACGACAATACATACTAGCGTTATCTTCCAAACGTGCTACCTAGCAGTATCAAGTGAACATACAACAGCAGATACCTAATAACTAATAGTCTTGAATAAAACTTCTTTGCATTTAAGGTTCTTAAATCTAAAACAACCTTTTTCAAAATAATATCTCAATTGACTAATAAATAAATCATTCTGTTTTAACATAACATAATTAATATCATGGTCATTAACAGTAACACTTATTTTAGTTCTAAAAGTACTATCCGCCTTATCATCAATATATAAAAACCCTTGCTCACTAAATTGTTTCACAGCATAGTCATGGTTCATATACCTTAAGGTTGCAATATATTTTCCTTTTCCTACGGGAGTATCAATAAAAGCAGTGTTATCATTTAAGTACACATTTTCACTTGAGTATGCGACATACTGATTATTCTTAAATGCTCTATTGAAACCACTCTCTTTTTGTGCCTTACTAGCAGTTTGTATAAAACCACTTTCAAGTACAAATCCGTCCCCTTTTAAGAAATTAGTCTCACTGTTTAATCTTTCAGATATTCCTAACTCTACATAATAAGGATTGATAATACTGACAGCATTACTTAACATATATACAGGAAGATACCTTGCCTGCTCTCCATGTCCCCTTGCTATACTTGTATGTACGCTGATAAATTTTCTTATTTCATCACTACAATAGTGATTAGTTTCACTCTGAAATTCATCAAATAGCATACTATCAGTATCACTAAGTAAGTGACTATATTTTTTCAATTGGTCTGCACTATTTAAACTAATAGCATAACCACAATGCTGTTCATTTAAAAACAAACTATGATAGATACCACTTGCACAGCGTTCACTTTCCATAGTGTAATTACTAAAAAATAATGTTTGTAAATCCTTAAAGAACTTATTAGATACATCATCAAGTTCATAGTTGTATCTATAAATTAAACAGAATTTTTTACCATATTTTAGAAATCTGTTGACTTCTAATCTACCAAAATATGTTGTCTTACCACCACTTCTATTAGTGGTACATAAAAATAGTTCAGGTTTTAATCCGTTTATATCTTTCATTGATAACAATTTAGTTCCGTCATAGTATTTATTTTCACTCATATTGTTGTACTCTTTTCTTAAAATTAACTATAATTATCTCAATTTATTATATCAAATATATTGCAAAATATCAAGTAATATGTTATAATTAAAAAGAGAATAAAAGAAGGGCGGTGAGGATATGGACACATTTCAAATGATTTTGCAGGCTGTCACAACAGTTGGATTTCCTATAGTAATGTGCTTATGTTTGGCATGGTACTGTATGAAACTGAATGAAAGTCACAAGGCAGAAACAGACAAGTTTACAACAGCACTAAATGATAACACACTGATATTACAGAAATTATGCGACATATTAAATGTGGAAAGAAGTGATAAGAATGAGTAAAGTTGACGTTTACACAGATTATATGATTGCAATAGCAAATGACAATTCACATGGTTATTCACAGATTAACAGAGGTGGAAATCCTGACTTTGATTGCAGTTCATTAGTTGGACACGCACTTGCTAAAGCAGGTTTTAATGTAAATGTAAACAGTACAACACGAAACTTATACGAACAGTTAAAACGTTGTGGCTTTACTTCATGCAATAGACCTTTTCAAAAAGGTGATATTCATTTAGCAGTAGGACATCATGTATGTGTTTCAACAGATAGTGAACATATAGTTCATGCAAGCATTGATGAAAGAGGGACTACAAAGGGACGTAAAGCAGGAGACCAAACAGGAAAAGAAATTTGCATAAGAAAATATTACACACCTAGTTATGGTTGGGATTATCATTTACGCTATAATGGGAATAAAGGAAGTGCAGGTTATACTATGAATTTATTAAAGAGCGGAGTATCAAATATTGACGTAACAGTATTTGAAATACTTATGACAAAGTTAGGTTATTACAGTGGTAGCATTGATACAAAATATGGTGCAGGCTGTATAAGGGCTTGTAAAAATTTTCAGTCAGATTATGGATTAACTGTTGACGGGGTGTGTGGTAAAAACACATGGAATAAACTTTTTAGTTTAGGTATAAGATAATGGCATGGATAGTTAAAGTAGGAGTAGCTCAATATTTAACACAGTCTGAAATGGAAAACAATGCTAATGAGTTCTATGGTTATTTCAACAGTAAAGGTTTTACTATTGAAAGCGTAGCAGGTATGTTAGGTAATCTTCAACAGGAGTCAAATATTAACCCTGGTATGAAACAAACAGCAAGTGCAAGTAGCGGTTGGGGATTGATACAGTGGACACCTAGCAGTAATCTAACAGAGTATGCAACTGCACATGGCGCTGATTGGGCAACAGGAGAAATACAAACGCAGTTAATGTGGGATGAAATAATAAATGGTTATGGTGGACAATGGATACCTAAACCTGCACTAGGATATAGTTATAATGGTGATGAATTTTCAAAGTTGACAGATGTAGCAGAAGCGTGCAAAGCATATTTATATGAAAGAGAACGTGCAGGAGTTGAAGCATTGAGTAACAGATTAACATATGCTAGTAATTGGTATGAGTATCTAACAGGTGTTACACCACCTACTCCACCTGAACCACCTACACCAACTAAGCGAAAAGGTATGCCAATTTGGATGATGCGTAGACCATTATTTTAAATAGAAAAGAGGTGAGAAAAATGGCAGTACTTTCACATGATGATTTTATGAACGCAGTAAAAGGTTTAGCAGGTGATAACGCTGACGATAATACACTTGCTATGATTGAGAATTTTACTGATACATTCAATGACCTTGAAACACGTGCAAAAGATACCACTGATTGGAAAGCAAAATATGAGCAGAATGACAATGAGTGGAGAGAAAAATATAAAGCACGATTTTTTGAGGGCAGTGCAGACACAGACCCTGCAACAGTAATTAATGAACAAAAGGAAGATATTACTGATGATGGTAAGGAAATTTCCTTTGATGAATTATTTAAAGAAAGAGAGGGCTAAGAATTATGGCTACAAAACCAAAAATTAAGACACTTACTAATTCAAGCGTTGACATCTTAAATGCTATAAGAAACAACGCAAGTACAAATTACAAAGATTATGTGCCACAGGCTACAGCAGACTCTGACTCAATCAGAGAAATCGGTGCAGTAATTATGGACTACCCTGCTTTACAGAATGAGTTTTTATCAGCACTTGTAAACAGAATAGGTAGAGTAATTTTAACAAGTAAATCATACGACAATCCATGGGCTATGTTTAAAAAAGGTATGCTCGAATTTGGTGAGTCTATTGAAGAAGTATTTGTTAATATTGCAAAGCCGTTTCAGTTTGACCCACAGGTTGCAGAGTCAAATGTGTTCAAGCGTGAAATTCCTGACGTACGCAGTGCATTTCACATTATGAACTATCAGAAGTACTACAAAGCTACAATCTCAAATGACCAGTTGAGACAGGCTTTTCTGTCTATTGACGGCATTACAGATTTGATTGCTAAGACTGTGGACGCTATGTATACAGGTGCTAACTATGACGAGTTTCAGACTATGAAGTATATGCTTGCAAAGCATATTTTAAATGGACTCATGAACCCTGTTACCATTCCTGCTATTAACACAGCGAACATGAATAGTATTGTTAGTACTATCAAGGGAGTATCAAATAAGTTTACTTTCCTTAACTCAAAGAATAACCTTGCAGGAGTTATGAACCATACACCTAAGCAGGAACAGTATTTGTTAGTCAACTCACAGTTTGACGCTACTATGAATGTTGAAGTACTTGCGAGTGCTTTTAACATGGATAGAGCAGAATTTGACGGACACCATGTACTTGTAGATAGTTTTGGTGATTTAGACATTGAGAGATTAAATACTCTCTTTGCTGGTGACCCTACCTATACAGAGATAAGTCAGGCAGAACTTGAAGCACTTGACGCTATTCCTTGCGTTTTAGTAGATAGTGATTGGTTTATGATTTTTGACAACTATCTGAACTTCACAGAGCAGTACAATGGTGAGGGACTGTATTGGAACTACTGGTATCATGTATGGAAAACATTTAGTGTATCTCCGTTCTCAAACAATGCTGTATTTGTTGCAGGAACACCTGCTGTCAAGACAGTTACAGTTACACCTAGTGAAGCTACAGTTAGTGCAGGTGGACAGATACAGTTGAGTGTTACTGTTGATACTAATAATTATGCACCACAGAGCGTTATATGGAGTATTGCTACTGGTGGTGATAAGGCTAGTATCTCAAGTACTGGTATGCTTAAGATTAATAGTAATGCAGGAACAGGAAGTATTACAGTCAAAGCAACTAGCACGTTTGATAGTACAAAGTTTGGTACTGCAACTATTACTGTTGCGTGATATTAATACGGCAGGAGAGCATGATTGCTTTCCTGCTATTGTAAAGGTGGTGGAGATATGCAGATACAACCTAATAGTGTTATCAAATTGTGTAGTGGTGTACCGATAGATAGCAGTTATAAAGATACTATTTATTTTGAAAGTAGAGAAGCGCAGAAAAGTTATTTTGATAGTAAAGTTGTTAGAACTATGGACAAAGCTAGTTTTCAGAGAATTAACGGACAACAGGGTGTTGTAAGAATGAGTGCTAATGCAGAGAGCATTTATGACTGCAACTATATGATGTTTCAAAATACTAACTATGGCAGTAAATGGTTTTATGCTTTTATTACTAATATTGAATATGTAAATGATAAAGTTAGTAATGTATATTTTACTATTGATGTTATGCAAACATGGTTTCTTTTTGACTGTACTCTTAAAGAGTGTTTTGTTGAAAGAGAGCATAGTATGACAGATGTTATTGGTGATAATTTAGTGTATGAAAATGTTGAACTAGGAGATTATGTTAGTAGTTCCTTTGAGCAATTTACAACATCTAAAACTAGTAGCGGAAACACAAATATTATAGCACCATTGTCAATAGTAGTTGCTTGTACCTTTAACAAAGATTATGAAGATGTTGCAGGCGGATATTATTCAAATTTATATAGCGGTTTAAATTTTATAACGTTTGACAACAATTCAACAGGCGCACAAGAATGTAGTAAATGGCTATCAAATGTACCTAGTGCAAAATATGACGGCATAGTTGCTATGTTTTTAATGCCTACTAATTTTATAAGCAACGTAAATGGTGGTAATCAAATTTATACTTCTACCATTCAAAAACTTATTATAAATATGTTTGGAACAGACGGCTATCAAATTAAAAACAATAAGTTATATACTTACCCGTACAATTTTTTATACTTAACAAATTTCCAAGGTTCTTATGCTGACTTACATTATGAGTATTTCAGTGATAGTGTTTGTAATTTTACTATAGTAGGTGATATGACTTGTAATCCTGAGGTTGTAGTTATTCCTAATAATTACAAAGGTGTAGTTACAAACTATGACGAAAAAATAACATTACAAGGCTATCCACAACTAGGTTGGAGTACTGATAGTTTTAAGGCATGGTTAGCACAAAGTGCAACAAGTGTAGTTGGAAATGCTATGAGTACATCAATGTTTGATAGTGCATATGCTAATAGAACCGCTATAGCAGGAAAATATATACCTAGTGCTATGGGTGATGTTGGCACAGGTGTAAATATTTCAAGTACTGCTAACCCTTTAGCATTAACAGTAGCAGGTGTTCATGTTGCAAATGCTATACAAAATATAGCTTATCATAGTGCTTTACCACAACAAGCACATGGAAGTAATAATGGCAGTATTTTATCAACGATAGGACTAATGACTATTGGTGTAATGAAAAAACATATAAGAGAAGAGTATGCAAGAATAATTGATGATTATTTTACTGTATATGGTTATGCAACTAATAGAGTAAAAGTACCTAATATAAGCGTAAGACCGCATTGGACATACACAAAAACAATAGGAAGTAATGTTGTTTCAAAAACTTGTAACAATAATGATGTAACTCTTATCAATACTATTTTTGATAATGGTATTACATTTTGGAAAAACGCTAGTGAAATAGGCAACTATTCATTAGATAACAGCCCTAATTAGAAAAGAGGTGAGACAATGAGTAGAAAAGGTAGAAAAGCACAGACCGAAGCATTCCTGCAAAATCAAAGAACATATCTACAGTATGTTAATAGACTGACAGAGTTAAGCATTTCAATGTTTGATTGGAAAAATTTGCCTGATACTATTGATGCAAGGTTCTTAGAACTAGCACTTTTTAATGACGGAATGGCAGTATTTTTTAAGGATGAAGTCATGGGTTACTTAGGATTGCAAGTTATGATAGGCGGTAAACTTGATGTTTACAGAATACCTATTACACGAACAGCCTTTTCACAAAATGGTTATCAAATGAAACTTGACCCTAGTAACAGTGTTATTATTTTTAATAATATGTTACACACTAACAGTATACTTGACGTGCAGGAAATGAGTAAAAGATTGTATGAAATACAGAGAACTATTGATGTAAATGTAATACAGCAGAAAACACCTAAGATTATTACTTGCACTGAAAATCAGAGGTTAGTAATGAAAAATCTGTATGCGCAGTATATGGGTAATGAACCATTTATTTTTGGTGATAAGAACTTAGACCTAAGCGGTATTAAGACACTTGATACTACAAGTCCTTATGTTGCTGATAAGCTATATGAGTTAAAGACTCAATATTGGAATGAAGCATTGACGTACTTAGGTATTAGTAATGTTAATACTATAAAAAAAGAGAGAATGATTACCGATGAAGTACAAAGAAATTTAGGTGGAACTATTGCTAGTAGGTATTCAAGACTGTTTATGAGACAGCAGGCTTGCGAACAGATTAATAAAATGTTTGGACTGAACATTAGTGTTGACTATCGTGAAGATATGCAGGTACTTGATACTTATGACGCTGATAAAGCAGAGTTGAGTAATGAAACTGGCGTAGGCAAAGGTGGTGATAATAATGAGTAAGTATACAACAGAGGTGCGATTTATTTGTGAAAATAGTGCAGGATTAAGTGAGAGTGAGGGTGCAGATAATGTTGATAGTGTGTTAGATAGATGTTGGAATAAGGTTTTTAATTTTGACTTTCCTATCTTTGATGAAAACTATAGGCAGGTTTTGTGCAGGAAAATATTGAAGCATTATTATACAAGGGAGATTGCGCATGAGACTGTAGGCAGGTGGAAACTTGCATTAAATGCTAAGCTAAATGAGATTATGCCTTATTACAATCAGTTATATAAAAGTGAGTTGCTTGAGTTCAATCCTTTTTATGATGTAGATTTGACTAGAAGTAGAGAGGGTAGTGGTACTAGAGATACGACTGGTAGTAGTACTAGTAATAGAACTAATAGCAATACAGAGACAAATACGAATGAGACTAAGGATGTAAATAGTGCTAGTGGTACAAGTAATACTGATACTTTGAATAGGTTTAGTGATACACCACAAAATAGCATGGACACACAGAGTATTGCTGATAGCGTTCCTTTGACTACAGTTACTAAGGTAAATGAAGATAATACTACAACTAATAATAGCACTGATACGGTTACAAGTAATGGAAGTAGAACTGGAAATGGTACTGAGAGTGTGACAGGAAATAATACAGAGAATGTTAATAGCACTGATAAGTATATTGAAACAGTAAGAGGTAAACAGGGAACAGAAAATTATAGTAGTTTATTAAAGAAATTCAGAGAGACTTTTCTCAATATTGATATGATGATTATTGAGGATTGTAGTGATTGTTTCTTTACTTTATGGTAAAGGGAAAGAGAGGTAATAATGAACACAAATTATAAAAACTTAACAGAGTTTAGGTTTTGGTGCTTTAAAGTGTTACCACTGGTGTATGATGATGAATTAAGTTATTATGAAGTTATCTGCAAGTGTGTTGATTATATTAATAACTTGATTGAAAATGATAAAGCTATTAGTAATGATGTTGAACAGTTAAAGCAGGAAATGAAACAGGTGCAGGAGTGGATTGATAATTATGATACTAGCTTTGCAGAGAGTATTATCAGAGAGTATCTTACTACTACGATATTTGTTACTATTAGTGACAGTGGTTATATTGTTTATAATATTCCTGCTAATTGGAAAAGTATTACATTTAATACTACTGGGTTGGATATTGGTAACAATATTGGTATAGGTAACTATGACTATGGTCATTTAGTTTTAAGTTATTAAGGAAAGAGAGGTAAGAGTAATATGAGTAACGGTTTAATTAACAGACAGTATGTAGGTGCTAGGTATGTGCCAAAGATTATGGGTGAGTGGAATAAGGCTTTGCAGTATGAAGCATTGAGTGTGGTAACGTATATGGGTAATAGCTTTACAAGTAAAGTGCCAGTGCCTGCTAATGTAGAAATTAATAATACAGACTATTGGGTGAATACCGGTAATTACAATGCGCAGGTAACAGAATACAAAGAAATGGTAGAAAAAGAAATTGAAGATAGAAAAAATGCTGATACAGAAATATCAGATAATTTAACAAATGAAATAAATAACAGAAAAAATGCTGATAAAGATAATATTTTATGGATTGGGGATTCTTACAGCGTGAACTATAACCACAAATTACCTAATGGTGTTCGTGATATGTTAAATGCTAAAAATTGGTATGAGCATAGTAGAGGTGGCGCAGGTTTTGCAGGTGCATGGGGTGGTATTGACTTTAATGGTTTAATTGAAGAAGCCAAAAATGAAATGACTGATACCCAAAAAGAAATGATAAAGTATGTGTATATAGTTGGCGGTGCTAATGATAGTAGTTTTACTTGGACTGAAATTAAGCCTAAAGTTATTAGTACTGTTGCTAATGCTAGAAATAGTTTTCCTAATGCACAAATTTGTTTTATATTTGCTAGTAGTGCATATACTACTTACACAAATTTACTTATTAAAACTACAAATATATCTAACGATAAGATAATGCCTTGCATATTTGCTATGCCATATTATTATTTAACTGGCGCATTTTACAATGACGATAATTTACATTATACAGAGGGAGCAACTAATTATATTATAAGTGTTATATCTAATTTAATATGTGGTTCAAGTTATATTCCGACTATCACATATAATGTTGCACGTTCTTGCTTTGAGGGTTGGACACCTATTAGTAAACAACTACAAATTTCCGCACCTAGTGGTGTAATAAAAATATCAACCTCATATTTGTCTTTATCAAAAAGTGTTGAACAGCCTTTTGAAACTGACGAATATGGTAATACTATATTATTAAAAAGTAAACCTATTAGCGATACTGACAGAGACGTATTTCCACTAAGACCGACTAGAATGTATGTGCAAGTAAAAATTAAAGGTACTATTTATACTGATTATTTAGAGTGCGAATTAAATGATACAACACATCAATTAATATGGACAACAGATAATTCATACCCTGCTACCAAAGACATGATTATAAAAATTATAGGATGATATTAGACACCTAAGCACGTGTATAAACTGCTTATTTTTTGTACCACGCTAACGTGCTAACGCTGTACCACTGCAATGCGTCACCACTTTACCACTGCGCGGTGCTAGGGAAGTACCATTTTGGTCGAAATGAGGAACTGCAC
>OLNR01001188.1_pt1 | contig 16105 bp, 13 predicted proteins | sample 1672231 | NCBI WGS metagenome assembly OLNR01 (sample SAMEA3136662, study PRJEB25190) | human gut metagenome
GTAGAGCACTTGACTTTTAATCAAGTTGTCCGGGGTTCGAATCCCCGATGCCTCACTTTTTAAGTGGATCAGATAAATTCCCATTTATTGCTCAAGGCAGTAGGTGGGAATTTTGTTTTATATCTGTGGAAGACGGTTACGTTGTGATTCAGCGTAACCGTCTTTTTTATATCATAGAAAATTACGTACTGACGAACGAATCAGCAGAGCCATCGAGTAGGATTTCAATGGTAGGAGTATGTCAATGCGATAAAAAAATTATTATGGACATTTTCGACAAAAAATGTTCACTTTGCGACAAATTTGACAAAGTTCAAGAGATAAAAATGTTATATAATTAGAGCATAGCTGTACAGTATTAAGACTTTATCATAAGAATGAGCAGGAAATCTGTTATGATCAGGATTACCAGGAAGACAATACAGATGGTCATAGAATAGATATTCTGGATCTGGTTTGGATTCTGCGGATCACATTTAATCTGAACATGCTTTCCGGGGGCTTTGCCGAGGCGTAAAAACTCGATTCGGTCAGCTGTGTAGGTTTGTTCCTTGTAGGTGTAAGAGTACTTCACATAGTTATGATAATTGGAACTATGAGGCTTGTTAGGATTATTTGAGCGGCTGACAGATGATATAACAGCATCTACAGGTACGTAATCATGATATTTTATGGCGGAACAGATAGTTATTGCCAGAAAAAAAACAGTTCCGATTACGCAGCAACCCAGAATAACTGGTAAAATTTGTCGGGCTTTTGGATTTACGGTGACACTCATGATTTTTCTCCTTTCTTGGTTATAGTCTGATAATTTACGGGGGATTAATTATAAATGATTTCGAATGATCTCGAAAATTTATAATTGATGAACATTATAGCATAGTACAGCAGAAGGGAAAAGTGCTTATGAAGAGAAAAAGTGCATCAAAAAAATTGCTGCCGCTGATGCTGATCCTGATGTTGATCTTAGGAATCAGTATGCCAGCAAATGCAGCTGTAAATCCCAGACTGAACAGTACAAAAAAGGTTTTGTACGTGGGAAAAACATCACAGTTAAAGGTTGTAAACTGGAAGAAAGCCGTGAAATGGTCTTCTTCCAATAATAAAGTTGTAAAGGTTTCGTCAAAGGGAAAGATAACGGCTGTGAAGACCGGAACCGCAACAGTAAAGGCCAGAATTGCCAAAAAGACATTAACCTGTAAGGTTACAGTAAAAAGCCCGGGAATGTCAGTGAAAAAAGCCGTATTGTATGTAAAGGGAAAAAGTCTGCAGTTAAAAGTAAACGGTGTTTCGGGAAAGACGGTATGGAGTTCTGCCAATAAAAAAATCGTTAAAGTCAGCTCTAAGGGAAAAATAACAGCAGTAAAAACCGGAACAACTGTGGTTAAGGCTAAAATAGGAAAAAAAGTATATACCTGTAAGGTTACTGTAAAAAATCCTTATCTGTCTGCAAAGAGCTTAAAATTTGTATGGGGAACAGCGAATACATCCAGGAAATTTTCGATAAAGGGTGATGTGATCAAAACTGCCTCAAGTTCAAATACAAAGGTTGCCAAGGTAAAAAAAGATGGTACGGTTTCTGTAACAGGAACAGGAACATGTACAGTAACCTTTAAAGATTCCAAGAAGAGAACATATCGATGTAAGATAACAGTTGTGAAACCAACACTGAAAAATCAAAAAGCTACTCTGGAAGAAGGGGAAAGTATCCAGCTTGGTTTTAAGGAAAAGGGTGTTAAAGTAAGCTGGTCATCTGCTGATCAGAAAATTGCAACAGTAACAAAAACAGGTGTTGTCCAGGCAGTCGGAGAGGGAAATACATCGATCGTTGCCAAAGTAAAAGGAATAAAAATCTTTGCAAGGATTTTTGTTACGAAAAAATACGTGCAGGATTCCGGACATGAATACACCAGAGGTGAATGGGTAAAACTTCTTCTGGATAAAGTTGGCTGTAAGTATGAAGAGCAGTTTGACAGCAAAAATTATTATTATGCTGATACCAGAGAAAATGAAAATGGAATCGCAGCAGAAATTGCAAAAACTATGGGAATCATTCCCGATGAAACCGATGAGCAGGATGTTCCATATTTTTATCCTGACGAATATGCAACAAGAGAGTTTGCCGCATATACAGCAGTAATGCTTATGGGATATGAAACTACGTATGAAGAACCGACATGTACAGATGCGGCTCAGATCAGGTATAAAAATGTTGTAGCTATTGCACTGAAAAAGAATATGCTGTCTCTGAATGGAGATACCTTTGAACCGGAGAAGGCAATTAACGGAAATGATGCAGCTCAGATCTTAAAAGCTATCGACCAGATCACTGAGGACTCAGTAATCGATGAGAATTATGACAGCAAGGTTACCTATGCAACAAATGTAGTTGAAGTCAAAGATACTTCCAAAAATATATACAATGTTGTCCAGAACAGTGACGGAACTTATACGATCACAGTAAAAGATGGAAATGCTTATAAAAATCTGGAAACCGGAAAGGTTGTACTGTTTTCTGCAAAGGAAATGGGAACAGATACAGATATTGCATTAAAAGTCCAGAATATCACAAAGGACGGACTGGGCCGTCTGATCATTAAGGCCGGCAAGCCCGATGATATTTCAGAGGTCTACAAATCAATTGATTTTGAAGGTGCAGGAATTGCAGATCCGGAAAATATGCAGGTAACTGCAGAGGGCGTTCAATATGAGTATATTCCGGAAAATTCAAGTGAGGTGCCGGCAGGAGGACTTACTCTCGGCGGAAGTATTCCGGTTCCAGGTAAATTGAAATTTGATCTTAATCATAAATTTAATGATAAGGTGAAGCTATCCGGTTCTGTTGCTGTTACGATTCCGGATGTAAGCTGTAAGCTGGATGCCGGATTTAGCTGGGGAAAGATAGAGGTAAGGCATTTTATTGCGTCAGTTACAGGAAAAGCTGATTTCGAAGGCGGACTTTATATAAGTGGCGTGAATTCAGAGCAGCAGATCAAACATGCAAGTGGAACTATGGAAACAGTCAGCGATGTACTTGAACTGGGACGAGTTCCTATAAAGCTTGGTACAACTGGTCTTTCTGCAGATCTGGTGGTTTCTCTGTTTTATGATGTGTCCGGGCAGTTTGTTGTGAAATATTCCGTTGAAGCAACTGGCGGATATGAATTCAAAGATGGAAATGGAAGATTTATCCATGATTTCAGTCAGACTTTGACACCGGTCACAATAGAAGGATCTGCGAAATGCGGTCTTCAGTTTGGATTAAATCTGACTGCATTGGAGACATGGGATCTGGCGGGAATTGATATTAAGGTAGGACCTGCGGCAAAGGCAAGCGTATCCTATACAGTTCGTGATGCCGGAAATGTGCTTTGTTCTGATGTAAGAACCTATATTTACGCAGCGGGTGAGTTGAATCCGGATACGGTGGTCGGAAAGTTCCTGAAAACGGTATGGCATTATACGTTGTCCAAGGATTTTCTGTCTGATGATGACGATAATCCACTAAAATTGAAGGTTCATTTTGAAAATGGAACACTGGTAGATAAATGTACAGTCGGAGCCGGAAACATTGAGGGAAGCGTTTTGGATTCAAACAGTAAAGCTCCTGTAAAAAATGCCAGCGTGGAAGCATATTCCGGAACAGTCAAGGTTGAAAAAACTTTCACGAAAGAAGATGGAACTTATTCATTTAATGATCTTGATGAAGGAATCTACAAAATTGTTGTCACAGCAACCGGTTACCAGAAATATGAAAGCAGTTCCATGGGAGTATCAGCGAACCAGATCACATACGCAGAATCTTTCCTGATGGTATCCAGAGCAGAAGCCGGAGATGGTGAGCTGAGTGGAAGATTTATTCATTCCATGACCGGTGGAAATATAGAAAATGTAACTTATGAATTACGTAAGGGCTGGGATAATGTGATCGGAGAGACTGTGAAAGAAGGCGTATCAGCAGATGGAACCTATACGTTGACCGTGCCAGCCGGAAACTATACGCTGAATGCAAGCAATGAAGATTTTGTTTCTGCCCATATCAATGTTGTAGTTCAGGCAAATGCATGCAGTGAACGTGATGTAACAATGTCACCGACCAATATCAGTGCAGGAGATGAGGGACTTCTTCAGATCGTGCTTACATGGGGAGAAACTCCGCGAGATCTGGATTCTCATCTGCTGGGACCTGCTGATGAAAACGGAGATGACTACTTCCATGTATACTATAGGGATAAAAATGCATATTCAGAGGATGGAGATGTAATAGCAAATCTGGATCTGGATGATACAAGCAGCTATGGACCGGAAACAACAACCATATACAAAGGCTTCACCGGAAGAAAATATAGCTTTTATGTATACGATTATACAAACGGTGAAGATGATGCGAGTACAGAATTATCTGCTTCGTCAGCCAAAGTAACCGTTTACCGGGGTGGAAAACAGATCTACCAGGCAAATGTACCGGTTAACAGGGATGGATACCTGTGGCATGTATTTGACTATGATGTGCAGTCAAACAAGCTTATGCCAGTCAATACCTTTGTATATGATTATGAAGTGCCGGAAGCAAATGCAATGGAAGATAATTCAGGCATTATTTCAGAAACAGAAGCCCTTGAGATCATCAGAAACAGTGAAAAGAAAGTTGAAGAAGAGAGCAGCGAGGAACTCAATATGAGTTCTGAAGAAGGAAAGACGGACGATAATACTGAGGAAGAGATATTTGATGATTCCAGTGAAGAGCCGGAGATATCAGAAAGTGGTGATACGGCTGAAGTAATTGAGTTTCCGAAGGACTCTGAAACGGAAGAAGAAAATAACGGAACAGAAATAACAGAAGAGGATAGTGAGAGTGCGGAGGAGCTGCCGGTGGAAGATATTTATGAGGGATCAGAGGAGTTAGGTCTGGCAGGATAAAAATGTACTGTGATCGAACAGATCTCGCTGTTTGTGGCAGTACGCATATTCGGGCCCCATATGCCGGCACCGGAGGTAACGATGTTGTGCATAGTCCCCTTTTTCAGGGAGCCGCAGGAATTTTCCCAGACCAGGCCGGTGATGATGTTCAGAGGGAACAGCTGGCCGTCATGAGTATGGCCGCAGAGATCAAGGTCTGCGCCTGCGGCTGCCACTTCATCCAGCTGACCGGGCTGATGATCCATAAAAATAATCGGGAGTGTTTTGTCAAGGGAGGCTGTAAGCTGGTCAGGATCTTTACGGGTGTCGGACATTTTTCGGCAGCGTGAAGGATCCTTACGGCCTGTCAGATAAAACCGTTTATCTATGAGGACGGTTTCGTCATCGAGAAGCCGGATGTTGGCAGATTCCAGAAAATTCCGCATTCTGGGATCATCATAATCTTTTTTTGCATTGCGGAAGGTAAAACCGGCCAGAATCGGTTCGCTGAGATCATGGTTGCCCCAACAGGCATAAACGCCGTATCTGGATTTCAGCGAACGAAGAATGGCCGCTGTTTTTTTCGGGTTTTTGATCCCTTCATATTCGTTATCAAAAATATCGCCGGCAATACAGATCAGATCCGGATCTTCGGCGTTGATCTTTTTTACAAGAAGCCCGGCATGTTTTTCTCCGATACTGTAACCGAAATGAATGTCTGCAAGCAGGATAATCTTCAGGGAGTCCATTCCCTTCACCTGCTTGTCTATTTTCACATCATAAGTTTTTGTCTTAATATTCCACTGATTAAAAATCCCATAGAGACTGACACCAATGATCAGAAGGGTGCAGACAGCGCCTGTGACTACGAAGGCTTTCCGGGAATACATCCAGGCCGGATGAAGCGTATGCTTCAGGATCAGTCTGCAGAGATCTGTAGTTACGATTACGATCAGGATGTAAAGAAATGTTCCCTGAAAATAATTTGCCGTATTTTTCAGGAAGCGATGGAGCGCAGGGGGCTTCCGGATGAGAAAACAGGTCAGAAGAGAACTGGACAGAAAAATATAAACACCTGCAAAGCATGCCCGGAACGCAAAGGTCTGGAAAAAATGAGTGCAGGCACCCATCCACAAAATCATCCAGCGGACGATATAAATATTAATGAGAATATATAATGGTGCGAGAAAGATGGCAAGCATGGTGTGTGATACCTCCATTCGTGGCAAGCAATAAGCGGTGAGCAGGACTGATCGCTGCAGATACTTTTGGGATTGATACATAGCATTTCCATAAATTACTGCAGCATGTTCGGAATAACTTTTTTTGATGCATTGATTCATAGAACTGCTATAGTATACAGCAAATAATAATTTTTGGCAAAAGAACATATATTAGGAAAAAGAACGCTTATGGTGCTTTTTATGAAAAAATATGCGCTTCTTCGATATTGTCTGGTGTTTTTGGCAATTGTTCTTCCTTATTTTTCGGCGGCAACCATTAATGGACCGGAGAGGGTCCTGGCAGAGAGGGTGCCGGATATGGAAGAATATCTCCCGGTCATTGTTTTTTCGCAGATTTCCCCGGATATGAAAAAAGAAACCATAAAAGCGCAGACTGTGATCGCACGGTCGAATATTCAAAGGTGGCTGGGCGAGGGGAAAAATCTGGCAGAGATCCTGAGGAAAAACGGAAGTACAGAGGAAGTCTGGAGATATTTTTTTGCAGAAAAAAGGCAGATCTATGAGCAGGCAGCAAAAGAGACGGATGGACAGGTACTTACATATGAAGGAAAAGAGAGGCTGACTCCCTGGCATAAGAGAAGCGCAGGGAAAACCCGCAGCGGGGAAGAGGCTTTTCATGATGAGGCGTATACATATCTGAAATCGGCAGATAGCAGTGAGGACAAAAAATCTCCGGATCATAAAAAAATCGTGGAAATTCCTGCGGGGCAGCTTTCCGGGGAGCTGAAGATCAAAAAACGGGACAGTGCCGGTTATGTGACAGAGCTTACGATTGGGGAAACACTTCTGGAGGGAGAAAGCTTTGCAGCGGGAATGGGACTGGAATCCGCGAATTTCAGTTTGAAGAAAAAGGATGATATTTATTATCTGCGAGTGCGTGGCAGCGGTCATGGTGTGGGATTTTCACAGTTTGGTGGAAATGAGATGGCAAAAAACGGAAGCAGTGCGGAGGAAATCCTGGAAAAATATTTTCCGGAGATGGAGCTGAAAGCTGAGGATTAAAGAAAGTCAGGCATCCGAAGCAACGTCTGATAAAAAAATATTCAAAAAATGAATAGACAGCCATATTCTGGACACTCTATAGATATAGAAATGGTGACCGAAACGGCAGCTTTACTGTTTTTTCTGTTACTGAAAATGAACATATCAGACAGAGGTGGAAAGAATATGAAAAGTAAAATCGTGAGAGGTATTATCAACGGAGGTGTTCTGGCAGCAGTGGCGGCACTTGGGATTACTGTTTATCAGCTTGGAACAAAGCCCATCGCAGAAAATCCCCAGGAGGAAAATTCTGTACAGGTAGAAGAGACCGGGCTGGAAGAAGAGCTTTCGGACGGGGAAAACGCAGAGGATGCGGCAGCTGCCGGAGATGGCTGGCAGGATGTAGCACAGGATGAGATCTCTGATGGAGAAACCGGAGATGAAGCAGGTCTGTCAGGAGCTTCAGAAGCCGGAGCAGATGGAGTGACAGGAAGCATCCGTGAGACTGCAGGAAGTGGTACAGCCGAAAATGCAGCGGCAGATGCAGATAATGGAAGTGGTACGGAGGATAGGAGCGTGTCTGCGGCAGCAGGTGCAGACAGAAGCCGCACAGATGGCACTGGAAATACAGCAGATAATGCCGGAAATACATCGGCAGAGGGAGCGGTGAATAACGGAGCTGGAGCTTCCACAGATACCGCAGAGACCTCAGCTGTCGGAATTGCGGCACAGGCTTTGGATTTTACGGAGGATTCCATTATGGAATGGCCGGTCAGAGGAACGGTTCTTGTGGATTACAATATGGATGAAACCGTATATTATCCGACTTTGGATCAGTATCGTGTAAGCTCTGCCATTGCTTTGCAGGCAGTGGAGGATGCGCCGGTGTATGCGGCGGCTGATGGTCAGGTGCTTTCTGTTGTACAGGATGCCTGCACGGGAACGACTGTGACTATGGAGTTGGGAAATGGTTATCAGGCAGTATACGGGCAGCTGAAGGACCTTACTGTGGCAGAAGGTGACACAGTAAAGGAGGGTGAAGTGATCGGAAATATCAGTGCACCTACCAAATATTATTCTGTAGAAGGTCCGAATCTTTATTTTGCAATGAAAAAGGATGGCGTGCCGGTAGATCCGTTTGAATATCTGGAATGACAGGGAAAACCGAAAAACAGATATGCCGGGGAGATTTTTGGAAACAGAGTATGGAGGATACGGGATGGGAGGTATATGCATCCCGTATCCTCTGCCTTGTGAAGCATGCTGCTGAGAACGGAGGGAACATTAACCAAAAATTTCCACTTATATAGGAAAAGAAGCTTTTTTACCGGAAAGAAACCGTGTATAATCTATATTATAAATATGCATACAAGGACGGATATAACAGGACAAAAGAAGAGGTACATAAGTTATGAACATTAATGAAATAGCCAGGCTTGCCGGAGTTTCCAGAGCTACGGTATCCAGATATCTGAATAATGGATATGTCAGCAGTGAAAAAAAGGAAGTCATCCGCAGGGTGATCCAGGAGACAGGATATCAGCCATCCTCCCAGGCACAGACACTGCGGACCAAAAAAACCAGTCTCATCGGTGTCATCCTTCCAAAGATCAATTCAGATACCATAAGCCGTGAGGTGACAGGGATCAGTGATATTCTTACACGGAGAGGATATCAGCTTATTCTGGCCAATACCAATAATGATGTGGAAGAAGAGCTGAAATACCTTTCTCTGTTTAAAGAACGTCAGGTGGACGGAGTGGTTTTTATTGCTACCATGTTTACCAGAAAGCATAAACAGATGCTGAAGGATTATAAGGTACCGATCGTGATCCTGGGACAGCATCTGGACGGATATCCATGTATTTATCAGGATGATCATAAAGCAGCTTTTCAGGTCACGGAGAAGCTGGCGGAGAAGGGGAAAAAGTTTGCCTATATCGGCGTTACAGATAAGGACGAGGCAGTTGGTGCCTGCAGGAAAAAGGGTTTTATGGATGCTATCCATAAAGCTAAGCTGGAGGTCGTGCCGGAGAGGATGAAGATTGGAAGCTTTACCATGGATTCCGGGTATGAGATGGCGAAGGAGCTTTTTGAGGAGGAGCCTTCCATAGATTCTCTTGTGTGTGCTACGGATACTATGGCGGTGGGAGCCATGACTTATTTGAAGGAGATCGGGCTTCGCATTCCCGAGGATGTTCAGATCGCAGGGATTGGGGATGGAGTTCCGGGTAAGATCGTGGAACCGAAGCTGACAACGGTACATTTTTATTATAAGACCAGCGGAATGGAGGCAGCAGCTATGCTGGCTGATCTTATTGAGAACGATACCGGGATCAGCAAGGAAATAAAAATGGGATGTGAGCTTGTGGAACGGGAATCTCACAGGTAACAGAGGATATCCTCGCAGACAGAGGAAGAAATTATAAGTTATTGTGGAACAGGAGCAGATCTTTTGGGAGAAAAAGACCTGCTTCTTTTTTGTGTGGTGCTGTGTTATGGCTGAGCAAACACAGAAAAATGCCAGATTTTTTCTGCGATGTCCTGACTGGTTTGTCTGTCTTGCATCTGTTCTTATGGAATATGTACAATTTTGACCGAAGAAATTTGTGCGATGTTGCGGATTTACAAATAATAATGCAGTAGTTATAATACAAGTAAGATATGAGAACGATTCCACATAAGAGCGCAAGCAACAACATAAAACAAACCATTGAAAAGCGTTAAAATCATCAAAAAACTTAAAAAATGGAAAGATTACCGTTCCTTGTATGAATAGATATATGAAATCAATCTCATAAATAAATGAAAAACAATGGATCAGAGATAATAAATCCCGGGAAGCTGAAGAAAGAACAGACAGATCTGATCCGAAGAAAGGGAAAGCAGAAAGAGATGACTGTCCGGGAACAGTAGCAGAAAAGGAGGAAGGACATGGATTACAGAAAGACAGCACAGGAAATCTATGATCATGTAGGAAAGAAAGAAAACATCATTTCCGCGGCGCACTGTGCAACAAGGCTTCGTCTGGTCATTGCGGATAATGACAAGGCGGATAAGGAATATGTAGAGAACATCGACGGTGTGAAGGGTGTGTTTTTCGCACAGGGACAGATGCAGATCATCCTGGGAACAGGAGTTGTAAACAGGGTTTATGATGAATTTATCCAGATCGCCGGAATATCAGAGAGTAGTAAGGATGAGCTTAAAAAGGTGGCAGCATCCAAGGCTAATCCGATACAGAGACTGATCAAGACACTGGGAGATATTTTTGTCCCGATCATCCCAGCTATCGTAGCCAGCGGATTTTTGATGGGAATCATGGAAGCCCTGAACTTCATGGTAAACAACGGCTTCCTGAATATTAACACCAATGGTTCCATTTATGTATTTGCACAGCTTTTCAGTAACACAGCGTATACATTTCTGCCGATCCTTATCGCTTACAGTGGTGCGAAGGTATTTGGTGCCAACCCTTATCTGGGTGCGGTTATCGGTATGATCATGATCCATCCAAATCTGCAGAATGCCTGGACTGTTGCAACAGAGGGTGTGCAGGCAACGCAGAAGGTATGGTTTGGACTTTACTCCATTGACATGGTTGGATATCAGGGACATGTAATCCCGGTTATCATTGCAGTCTGGGTACTGGCACAGATTGAGAAGAGACTTCATAAAGTCGTACCTGCAATGTTCGATCTTTTTGTAACACCACTTGTCAGTGTTTTTGTAACCGGCTATCTTACACTTTCCATTATCGGACCGATCTTCGTAACAGTTGAGAACGGACTTCTGGATGGGATCCAGTGGCTGATCGCACTGCCATTTGGAATCGGAAGCTTTATCATGGGTGCCTTTTATGCACCGACTGTTGTTGCTGGTGTTCATCACATGTACACTATCATTGACCTTGGACAGCTGGCCAAATTCGGCGTTACCTACTGGCTGCCACTTGCATCTGCAGCTAACATTGCACAGGGTGGTGCAGCTCTTGCTGTAGGCCTGAAATCCAGAAATCAGAAGATCAAATCCATGGCTGTTCCTTCTGCCTTAAGCGCATGCATGGGAATCACAGAGCCGGCAATCTTCGGTGTAAACCTCCGCTTCGGAAAGCCGTTTATCATGGGCTGCCTGGGTGGTGCATGCGGAGCACTTTTTGCCTCCATTAGCAGTCTTGGTGCCACAGGAACAGGTGTTACCGGTATCTTCGGAATCCTGCTGTGCTTGAATAATCCGGTTTCTTATATACTCATGTTTGTCATCGCATTTGGTGTGGCTTTTGTACTCACATGGATGTTCGGATATAAAGACGAGGTACAGGAAACAGCTGGGAAAAATATTGAAACAGAGAAAAAGGCAGGTGATCCGGCAGAGAATGCTGAGATGAAATCTGCGGAGAAAAAAACAGCTGAGAGCGGTGTGCAGACTCTCTACAGCCCGCTTGAGGGAACTGCGATCCCGCTTTCAGAAGTAAAGGATGCAACCTTTGCATCTGAAGTCCTTGGAAGGGGCATGGCAGTGATTCCGTCCAAAGGTGAAGTAAAAGCACCCTGTGACGCTACGGTTTCTACAATTTTTGACACAAAGCATGCCATCGGGCTTGCAACAGAAAGTGGTCTGGAGCTGCTGATCCATATCGGCGTTGACACCGTTGAGCTTGGCGGTAAATTCTACACCGCTCATGTAAAGGACGGTGACGTGGTCAAAAAAGGCCAGACACTGATCACCTTTGATATGGATGCTATTAAGGCAGCCGGCTATGATGTGACCACACCGCTGATCGTAACCAATACCGATGATTATGAAGAAGTAAAAATGCTTGCAGAAGGAACAGTAAATAATGGTTCTGAAGTACTGGAGGTAAAATAAAATGAGTTCTCTGACCAAGGTACTTGCAGAGGAAGTGCGAAAAATCGAGGAAACGGCAGCAGTTGCCAGGACGATGCAGACAAACCGTCTGACCCATCATCTGATGCCGCCTGTGGGATGGCTCAATGACCCGAACGGATTATGCTGGTACAAGGGAAGATATCATGTGTTTTTCCAGTATTCTCCGTTTGAGGCCAACGGTGGACTGAAATTCTGGGGACATTACTCCAGTGAAGATATGATCAGCTGGAGATATGAAGGGGTTCCGCTTCTGCCGGACAGCATTTATGACTGTCATGGTGTTTACTCAGGCTCTGCCATTGTGGAGAAAGATAAGCTTCATCTTTTCTACACAGGAAACATCAAGATGGATGGAGATTATGATTATATCAATAACGGAAGGCAGTCCAGCACTCTTCATGTGGAGAGTGCGGACGGCCTTCATTTCGGAACAAAGGAGGTTGCAGTTTCCTGTGAGGATTATCCGGAGAATTACACCTGCCACATCCGTGACCCGAAGGTCTGGAAGGAGGGGGAAGAGTACCGGATGATCCTTGGCGGCCGTCAGAAAAGCGACCAGGGTGCCGTACTTTTTTACAGATCCGAAGATCTGAAGAACTGGAAATTTGACGGTGAGCTTACTACGGAGAAGGCATTCGGATACATGTGGGAGTGCCCGGATTTTTTCACTCTTGAGGGACAGGAGGTGCTTTCTGTATCTCCCCAGGGACTGACCAGAGAAGAGTTCCGTTTTCAGAACATCTATCAGTCCGGATACTTTATCCTGAAGGATGGAAAGCCGGAGGAAAAAGCTTTCCGGGAATGGGACCACGGCTTTGATTTCTATGCACCCCAGACATTCCAGGATGGAAAGGGCAGACGGATCCTGATCGGCTGGATGGGAATGCCGGATGCAGATGAGGAGTATGTGAATCCTACAGCAGAGAGCGAAGGCTGGCAGCATTGCCTGACTGTTCCAAGGGAAGTTACGTATAAAAACGGAATGCTTTATCAGTATCCGGTGGAAGAACTGAACGGGCTGAGAAAGACTGGCGTTTCTGTCAGCGGTTCCAGTGCGGAGATTCCGGTGAATGGACCGTTTGATCTGGATGTTCAGGTAAAAGGTGAGCAGGGTAAAGTAAGCCTTGGGGAAAATCTCTTCCTGGAATATCAGGACGGAGATGTGATCTTAACTCTCTCCGAGAAGGCCGGTGCCGGACGAAAGGTACGTAAGGCGCATGTTCCGTCCGGTGTGATCGAAAGCATCAGAGTTCTTGCGGATACTACAGCTGTGGAAATCTATGTGAATGGCGGAGAGGTTGTTTTCTCTTCCAGATATTATCCGGAAACGCAGGAGCAGGCTGTGAAGGTGGAGGCTGTGGAGTGTGATGGGAAGATTTATGTGCTGAAGAATTATGTGATGGAGTAGGCTGGGCTTATTGATTGATCGGGAAATACAGCAAGATCAGAATACGAATACCTATAGAGCAGCTATGCAGTGAATTCCATATTCACAGAAATAAGAAATGACCGTATAATAAAGCAGGTGGGAAAATCCGCAGCCGGAATCCCAGCCTGCTTTATCTTTGTTATAAGTGAAATACATGAATTGTGCCGGCTGCTTGAGTATAGAAGGATGGCTGCTGAAGAAATGTTGGTGGCTGTCTTTACATAGAAGGAAGGATATCAGTTGCCGGGATATCGGTCTTACAGGACGACAACGATCTGTGTGGCTACTGTCGGAAATGGAAATGTACTGGCATTTGGCATTGTATTGCATAAATTTTTTACAGAAGAGGAGACTGCTATGAACTATACATACATCGTGCAGTGTGCAGACGGCACGCTCTACACCGGCTGGACAAACTGCCTTGCCAGGCGGATGAAAGCCCATAATGAAGGCAAAGCAGGCGCCAAATATACCCGGGCCAAAAGGCCGGTGAAGCTGGTGTATTATGAAGGCTTTGCCACAAAGGAGGAGGCCATGAGCCGGGAGTACCGGATCAAGCAGCTGACCAGGGAGAAGAAGCTGGAGTTGATGAGGTTTTGAATTTTGATAAACATTTTGATATTTCAAAAGGCTTCAAATGTGTGGAGCATTATGCAGCGGAACTGAAAGATAAGGATATGTATGTTCTGTTGAATCTTATTGGTATCTCAGCATAACAACTGAATCAAAGGTATCCCCATTGTCGATCCACTGACAGCTACCATCATTTTTTGCACAGATATCTTCAATTATGGACAGGCCGAATCCATGGTTGAGGATATCTTTTTTTGATGTTTTGTTGTTGAATGGTTGTGCCGGATCTTTGCTGTTTTGCATGTGGACAGTAAGAAAACCGGCGGACATTTTTGATGTTACAGAGATAAACGGTGCTTCAGAACCGGAAGCGTTGCAGCTTTCTATTCCATTATCCAGCAGGTTGAAAAATATACTGCTCAGTTCCGAAGAGGGAATATTGGATTTCTCCGGAAGAAGAACCTCGTAGGTAACTTTGATATTTTTCTGCATGGCAAGAAATCTTTTGTCCGCAAGGATGGCGTTGATCAGGCTGTCCTGACAGATGGGATGGAAACGTTCTCTCTGAAAATCATCGGTTATGGCAGGCAGGTAGTCCTGGATCTTATCATATTCGTTCGTTTTCAGGTAATTCTGAAGTGTCTGCAGTTTCCGGATGGTAGCCTGTTGGAACGCCAGAGTCTCCTGCTTTCTGGAAACAAACAGCTGCTCCTGTTCTTTCTGTAACTGTTCCTGCTTCTGAAGAGCCTGAAATTTTGCCTCTTCCTGAGCATTTTTGAGCGATCGTCTGGCAAGAAGGTAGATCCTGCGGTAAGTGAGGGACAGAAAAAAGAGAAGCATTATCTGGCAGAACAGAGCATATTCCTGTAGCAGAGCTCCCAGGAAAAGAGATGCCTGAACACAGAAAAGTTCTATAAAAAGAATAGTAAAGCCTCGTTTCATAAAGTCCTCTTTTCCGGCGGAAGTTCTGAAAGAATTGTTTCCAGATATACATCTGCCTCAAGATATTTTTGGGTGCGGATCAGATAATTCAGTGAAAAGAGATGGTTTTCTATATCGTGATTCCATTTTCGCACAGATTGATATTCTTGTTCCATTTCGGTTGTATATTCCAGCTGTTTCTGAAGAAAACTCATCTGCTGAACCAACAGTTCGTGTCTTTTTTCTCTGAGAGAAATGTTGTGAAAAGCCCTGACTATGATCAGACAGCAGAGAAGATTGAGAAACCAGTACAATACGATCAGCCATTTTAACAAATGTAGCAAGAATTCTCCCACCTCTTCAGGTGGGGAGATGAATTGCACATCTGAGCATATCTGCTCAAAAAAATCTCTATAGTATAAAAGAAACACTTGTTCTCCCTTCCCTGATGTAGTATACTGAAAAAGAACAATTAGTTCATAAATACATATCCGTCGATATAAGAAAAAGGATGATAAATATAATGGAGTTAGACCATGAAAGATGCATTCTGGGGTCAGATCTTCGGTCTGCTCAGTGCAGGCGGAGCAACGATTGAAACGATACGGCAGTATATAGAAAGCCAGGGTGAGAAGAATGAACCGCGCCGTAAAAATAAGGATCTATCCAAATAAAGAGCAGAGAGTTCAGATAGAGCAAACAATCGGCTGCAGCCGCTTTATCTATAACCAGATGCTTGCAGATAAGATCAGCTATTACCAGAAAGAAAAAAAGATGCTCCGGAACACACCGGCCGGATATAAAAAGGAATATCCATGGCTGAAGGAGGTGGATTCCCTTGCCCTGGCGAATGCGCAACTGCATCTGGAAAGTGCGTTCCGGAAGTTTTTTCGGGAACCAGCCTGCGGATTTCCACGTTATAAATCAAAGAAGCATGCAAGAAATTCATATACGACCAATGCACTAAACGGAAATATCCTTTTGCAGGATACCCATCTGAAGCTTCCAAAGATGTCCGTCATAAAGATAAAACTTCACCGTCAGATTCCATCAGACTGGAAACTGAAGTCTGTAACTGTGAGCCGTGAGCCATCCGGGAAATATTTTGCCAGCCTTTTGTTCTGCTGTGAGAACCAAACAGTGGAAAAAAGACCGGCAGAGAGATTTC
>OLNR01001197.1_pt1 | contig 15997 bp, 8 predicted proteins | sample 1672231 | NCBI WGS metagenome assembly OLNR01 (sample SAMEA3136662, study PRJEB25190) | human gut metagenome
ACGAGCATTGTATCGTATTCAATTCTCAGCATGTACCGATGAAGATCGAACGTGCAACCTTCGCAAAATTGTTTGACTTTGTAAAACAGTTCCCGCACTACTTTGTTGGATCCAATGCGGATCTGCCGATCGTAGGAGGATCGATCCTGAGCCACGATCATTTCCAGGGTGGACATTATGAATTTGCCATGGCGAAAGCACCGGTGGAAAAAGAAGTAGTGATCCCTGGATTCGAAGATGTCAAAGCAGGCATCGTAAAATGGCCGATGTCCGTCATCCGTATAAGCGGTCCGGACACGGAGCGTCTGATCGAACTGGCAGACAAGATCCTGTTAAAGTGGAGAGGATACACTGACGAGGCAGCATTTATCTTCGCGGAAACCGACGGAGAACCACACAATACCATCACCCCGATCGCAAGAAAACGTGGTGATATGTATGAGATGGATCTGGTTTTGAGGAATAATATTACGACCGAAGAACATCCGCTGGGTGTTTATCATCCGCATGCGGAACTGCACCATATCAAGAAAGAAAACATCGGTCTGATCGAAGTTATGGGCCTGGCAGTGCTTCCGGCACGTCTGAAAGGTGAACTTGAAGGTCTGTGCAAAGCCATTGTGGCAGGCGAAGATCTGAGAAAAGATGAAGTTCTGGAAAAACATGCCGACTGGGTAGAGGAACTGAAAGAAAAATATACTTTCACAGCAGAAAATGTGGAAGAGATTCTGAAAAAGGAGATCGGCATTGTATTCAAGAAGGTGCTGGAGCATGCAGGAGTGTACAAATGCACAGAAGAAGGCAGAACTGCATTTATGAGATTTATTGACAGTCTGTAAAAGAAAATAATGATTTTTATATAATACTTTGGTAAAGTGTTATAAAAATAAAGAGCCGGGTTGACAACAGCAATCCGGCTCCTTATAATAAAAGCATTAACGAAACTACATATCGAGCCAATAGAAGGTTGCAGGAAAGCAGGCGAAAGCCCGCCGAAGGAATAATACTCTCAGGTGTCCGTGAAAAACGGACGGGACTGTAACCGGATGGCCCTCTGGAGAATCCCAAAGATGGGTGCCGAAGGTGAAAGCAGATCTGTGATCTGCGAATCTCTCAGGCAAAAGGACAGTGTGAAAGATACAAAAAAGAAAAGCGGCATGTCGCAGTTGTTTTTTTGTGTTTCGAGTGGATAATGAATAACAATTCTGAACAGAACCTGCAAAGGCGCAGAACAGTTATGGAAGTATCAGGTCCCGGGGATTTCCCCGGGACCTTTTTTGTCGGAAACGCTGTACTGGTTTCAGGTGAATAAAAAACGCTTTGCAAGGATATGCCCTGGCGCATTCTTTGGTATTGGCTTGAAACGTAAGAAAAAGTGAGGGAGAAGAAAAAACATGGAATTTGTTACAAAAGTAGTTGAGTGTGTCAATACGTTTCTGTGGGATTATGCACTGCTGGTCCTGCTTCTGGGAGCCGGTATCATTTACTCGTTCAGCCTGAAATTTATTCAGATACGAAAGTTTGGTGCCGGAATGAAAGCATTGTTTGGTAATTTTTCGCTGCATGGAGGGAAAGGAGAAAATGGTCTCAGTTCTTTTCAGGCTCTGACAACAGCGATTGCCGCCCAGGTAGGAACCGGTAATATCGCCGGAGCAGCAACAGCGATTGCATCCGGAGGGCCGGGTTCCATCTTCTGGATGTGGGTCAGTGCATTCTTCGGAATGGCTACCATCTATGCGGAAGCTGTTATGGCACAGCATACAAGAAAACTGGAAAACGGACACTATGTAGGAGGCCCGGTATATTATATAAAATACGTATTCAAGGGCAGATTTGGAAAATTCCTGGCAGGTTTCTTTTCTGTAGCTATCATTCTGGCCCTGGGATTTATGGGAAATATGGTACAGTCCAACTCTATCGGTGCAGCATTTAACAATGCATTCCATGTACCGAAACTGGCAGTGGGAATCTGTGTGGCAGTGATTGCCGGCATCATCTTCATTGGCGGTATCAAGAGAATCGCAAGCTTTACAGAAAAAATCGTTCCGATCATGGCGCTGTTATACATCATCGGCTGCCTTGTGATCCTGGTGATGCATCTTCCGGGGGTTGGAACTGCATTTAAAGATATTTTTGTGGGTGCTTTTGCACCACAGGCAATCGCAGGCGGTGCACTTGGTGTAACGGTTCAGAAAGCGATGCGTTTCGGTGTTGCGAGAGGACTTTTCTCCAACGAAGCAGGTATGGGTTCCACACCACATGCACATGCAACAGCGGAGGTTAAGGATCCGTGTGATCAGGGAATCATCGCAATGATGGGTGTATTTATCGATACATTTATTATTCTGACACTGACAGCTCTGGTTATCCTGTCCACCGGAGTACTTGGCAACGGACAGACAGGTTCTGAACTGGCACAGAGTGCATTCAACGTAGGATTCGGTAACTTTGGAAATATCTTTATTGCATTGTGTATGCTGTTCTTTGCCTTTACTACAATTGTCGGATGGTACTATTTCGGTGAAGTGAATGTTCGGCATTTGTTCGGAAATGGTGCAATAAAAGTTTATGCAGTGATCGTTGTGATCTGTGTAATCATCGGATCTACATTGAAAGTAGATCTGGTATGGGATATGGCAGATATGTTCAATGGTTTAATGGTGCTTCCAAACCTGATTGCACTTCTTGGATGTCTGGCGATCGTTCGCAAATTGACGAAAAAGAGCGAAAAAAGCAAAGAAAAATAATGGAATATAGACAAAAACAGAAAAATCCGCTTTGGGGAAAGAAACCAAAGCGGATTTTTTTGAAATTGGTTAAATTGTACTTGATTTTTATAAAACAATGGTATAATATATAAACATGACGAAACAACATTTAAACAATACGTCAAAATCACCAGAAACAACAAGAGAAAGTGAAAGGTATTGTGCGAAATGTTCACGATAGTGGGGTGACAAACTATATAATGTCGTGAGCAAAACAAAAGATTCCGTAGTTATTATGACGAAACACAATATTAAGAAAAATTGTGAAGGAATGTAGATTTTCGTTCGTGTTCATACGGTAGGCGCCAGCAGAGTTTTTCTGAAAAAAGTAGTATGGGCAGAAGGAAAATTTATATAGAGACAACGGAAGATTGACGAATATGATGTTGTCTGAGTTATTTTCAAGACCTAAAGGGAGGGAAAGAGATGAAAAGAAAAATAGTTGCAGTTTTAACAGCAGCTACGCTTGCAGTTGGTATGTTAGCCGGCTGTGGCGGCGGCGGAAGTGATTCCAGTTCCGGCGGATCTACGGATTCCAGTGGAACAACTTCTACAGATGACAGTTCAGGCGGAAGCGGAACAGCAGCATCTGAAGGTATTACTACAGAAGTAGGAACTCCTCGTTCCGAGACACTGATCGTTGAGTGTCAGTCCCCAACAGATGTACCTGGTCAGTTTAATAGCTACATGACAGGTACCCAGATGGGATTCGGTATTCATCAGCTGATGAGTGCTCATCTGTGGGAAATGGATACCGCAAATGGTGAACAGTGGGGCGAGATTGCTGATGGCATGCCTGAGTCCAATGATGATTTTACCGAGTGGACAGTAAAAGTTCGTCAGGGTATCAAATGGTCCGATGGTGAAGACGTAACAGCGGATGACGTTGTCTTTACTTTCAATATGATTAAAGAAAATGACGGAATCGGTGCTAGTGCAGCAACAAACCTGTACATTGATTCAGTAGAAAAAGTAGACGATTACACAGTTCTGTTTAAGATGAAAGAATCATTCCCACGTTTCGTACAGAGATATGGTATCACTGTATGGGGAACTGATTACCGTATCGTTCCGGAACATATTTACTCAAAACAGTCCGATGTTACTACATTCAAGGATGAAGATCCTGTAGTGGCAGGTCCTTACACCGTAAAAGATTACGATAAGTTAGGTGACTGGGTGCTGTATGAACTGCGTGATGACTGGAAGGACAGCACACTTGGTGTTGCAGGACCCACTCAGTATGAGTACGCTGAAAATGCTACACCACCGAAATACGTATGGTTCCGTACATTCGCAGACTCTACCACAAAACAGATGGCTATGATCAACAACGAAGTTGACCTGCTGTGTGAAGTAACACTGGAAGAGTTTGAAACCATGAAAGCTTCTAACGACAAAATTAACTGCTGGTACAAGGATTTCCCATATGCAAACCCAGACGATCCGGGTGCAAAAGGAATTGTATTCTCACATGGTCAGGGCGCACCGTATGACAATGCAGACTTCCGTTGGGGTATCTGCTTAGCACTTAATATTGATGAGATCTCCATGAACACGTTCTCCGGAGCAGGACGTGCGGCTCCGATCCCGTTAATGAACAATACACAGTTCCTGCAGGAAACCTACACAATCCCAATGCAGGATTGGCTGGAAAACTTCGAACTGGATCTTGGCGATGGAACAACCTTCAAACCTTATGATACCGGTTATGCAAAACGTATGGCTGATTCTCTGGGCATCGAAGGAACAGATGAAGAACTGATTACCATGTTTGGTGCAGGCTGGTGGAAACATGATGAAGAAGCAGCTACAAAACTGCTTGAAAAAGCCGGTCTTGAAAAAGTAAATGGTGTATGGAATTATGAAGGCAAACCTTTCACCTTTGAAATGAGTTACCTTGCTGATACTGAGTTCCAGGAAGCACGTGGTGTACAGGCAGCTTACAACCAGCTGACAAAATTCGGTTTCCAGTGTTCAATCGCATCCAAATCTTCCGCAACATGGGATGTAGACGGTGGAAAGGGTAACTACCAGATCGCTGGTTACTGGCCATCTGGTGGTATCCTGAAAGACTTCTACTCTGCAATCAGCGGATTTGACGGTGATCTGATCAAACCTTTAGGCGAAACTGGTTCTGGTCAGGGACTTCGTTGGAATAACGAAAAAGTTACAGAGATACTTCACGAACTTGCTAATACTGATCCGGAAAGTGATAGATCTTACGAACTGCATACTGAATTCCTTAAGGAATGTGTAACAGATATGCCGGAAATCAACTTCCTCTCTGGTACAAAATTCGTTCCGACCAACTCAACTTACTGGGAAGGTTATCCGGATGCGGACAACCCGTACAATGGTCCATGGTGGTGGTGGAGCTGCTTCAAATACATGCTTCCAAACATCACTCCTACACAGGCTTAATCCTTTAAGTCTTTAGGAACAGTAATAAAATGATGAAAACAGCAAAAACTGACAGAGTTATTTGCTGAAATATCAGAAGGGACGGAGTTGTAAGAAAAGCTTACGATCCGTCCCTTTTGTGTAGAAATAGTAGTAAAGGAGTGCTGTGTATGAAATTTAAAAAATTCTTTCTGCAGCGAGTGCTTGCATGGGCGCTGACTATCCTGATCGGTGTTACCTTTATCTTCTTCATTCCACGTATGTTTCCGTCAGATCCTGTTGAAAACATGATCGCACAGATTCAGTCACGTTCCGGTAACATGGATCCAGCCGAGATGGACGCCCTTCGTAGCAGCCTGCGTGTGCAGTTTGGACTTGATGGCTCGTTGCTGCAACAGTATGGTTATTTCCTGTGGCACGGTCTGCTGCATTTTGACTTTGGTCCGTCACTGATGAGTTATCCGGAGCCGGTTGGAAAAATTATCGGAAGATATCTTCCGTATACTCTGATCTTATGTCTGACCTCCACATTTATTGCGTGGATCGTAGGTAACCTGATCGGTCTTCTGGCAGGATTTCGGAAAAATAAAACTTCATCCAAGATTTTGGAAGCAATTGCAATTTTTATTTACCCGATTCCTTACTTCCTGGTAGCGTTGATCTTACAGATTATATTTGCATTTATATTAAAATGGTTCCCGTTGCAGGCAGTTATCAATACTAAAGGTGGATTTGGTCCTTGGATCGCTTCTGTGGTCAAGGCTTCTATCCTTCCGGGAATCTCACTGCTGTTACTTGGTACCGGATGGTGGATCATCTCCATGAAATCTCTGGCGAGCACCACAGCAGAAGAAGATTATGTACGTTATGCCCGTTTCCGTGGACTTTCCGAGTTCGCTATCGGCAAAAACTATGTAATGCGTAACTCCATTCTGACCCAGATCACAGCACTGGCAATGAGCCTTGGTGGTGTTTTCGGTGGTTCCATCATGACCGAGATTATTTTCGGATACCCTGGAGTCGGTTCTCTGATTCAGGCCGCGATCCTGCAGTCGGATTATAATATGATCCTTGGCTGTATTACGATTTCCATCGTAGCGATTGCTTCAGCAACTTTAATTGTGGACCTGATCTACCCGTTCATCGATCCGCGAATCCGGTACGGCTGATAAGAGGGAGGGACAGACATGAAGAAATTTTGGAAAACAGCCAATTTTCGTTTAAAGGCAGGCTTGATTTCTACTTGCTTTTTCCTGATCATTGGGTTCGTAGTATATTTTATCCCACATACAAATCCGTTTACCTATAATACATACCCGAATAATCTGGGAGTTTCTGCTGAACATTGGCTTGGAACTACCAGTATGGGACAGGATATTGTATGGCTGCTGATCGAAGCCATTCACAATTCTTTGATGATTGGTCTGATCGTAGCTACTATTGGTACTGTTGTGGGTGTTCTGGTTGGTCTGCTTGCAGGTTTTGCAGGCGGCGCATTGGACAGAGTGCTGATGATTATCACGGATACTTTCGTAGTAATCCCGTCTCTGCCGATTCTGATCATGATGACTTCCCTGATGAAAGGAAGCTCTACTGTAATTGTTATGGCACTTGTTCTTGCGATGTTCGCCTGGGCATGGCCAAGCCGTCAGATCCGTTCCATGGCTCTGACAATCAAAGAGCGTGACTTTATTCACACAGCACGTTTCTCCGGTGAAAGTACCTTACAGATCGTTGTAACGGAGATTCTCCCGTTCGCACTGTCCTGGTCACTTTCCAACTTTATGAATGCAACACTGAGTGCAATTGGTTCAGAATCCAGTTTGGCCGTTCTGGGTCTGTCACCGGGAAACCTGGTTTCTCTTGGTAACATGATTCAGTGGGCAAGAGGATACAATGCAGTCCTTGCTAAGAGATGGCTCTGGATCGGTTCTCCGATTGTTGCAACCGTTATCTTATTTGTTGGCCTGTTCATGTTGATTACAGGTTACAACGATTATCAGGCTAAGAAGAGAGGCAGGTGATAAGTATGCTGAAAATCGAGAATTTGTCAACGTCTTATAAGACAATAGACGGTGATGTACACGTACTCAAGGACATTAACTTTGAGATTAAAGACAATGAGATCTTCGGCATCGCAGGCGAGTCCGGATGTGGTAAAACCACCCTGCTGAACACTCTTTATGATATTGTTGACTATCCGTTGGTGATCGATCAGGGGCGTGTTGTTCTGGAAGGTGAAAAAGACGGAAAGAAATATTCATTCGAATCTGGAAAGATTCGTGACACCTGGTGGAACAATATCGCATATGTGCCACAGGCTGCACAGAGTGTTCTGAACCCGATCGTTCGTCTGAAAACACAGTTTCTGGATTCTATTCCAAAGGACCAGAAAAAGAATGAAAAACCGGAGGAAACTCTGGCAAGAGTTGCTGATTATCTGAAAGAACTGAATCTTTCCCCGGATGTTCTGGAGTCATTTCCATTCCAGCTGTCCGGTGGTATGAGACAGCGTGCGATCATTGCACTGGCAACCTTTATGTCTCCGGGTGTTGTTCTGGCCGATGAGCCGACAACCGCTCTGGACGTAGTTGTACAGAAGGGTATTCTTATGATGCTGATGCGTCTGCAGAAACAGTTAAAGAATACAATGATCATTGTAAGTCATGATATGGGTGTTCATTATCAGATTACAGACCGTATGGCGATCATGTATTCCGGTAGTATTGCAGAGCTCGGTAAGACAGAAGATATTTTCAATGATCCGATTCATCCGTATACAAAGATGTTGGTAGATGCTCTTCCGCGTGTAGGTGAGGATGTACAGCGAGTTGGTATCGCAGGACGTCCGCCGGCACTGAAGAATCCGCCGCCAGGATGTCGTTTTGCACCTCGTTGTCCGCATGCTACGGATCGGTGCCGCAGTGAAGTCCCGAAATTCCGGGAAATAAGACCGGGTCGTTTCGCTGCGTGTCACTTATTAGAAGAGGAGGTGAAGACGAATGGCTGATAAATTATTGGAAGTAAAAGGCGTCAGCAAGATTTTCCGTGTAGGTGGTATGCTGCGTGGTAAAAAGCTGGTGGCTGTAGATAATGTTTCTTTATCTATCGATGATGATAAACCGGTAATCCTGTCTATCGTAGGAGAGTCCGGTTGTGGTAAATCTACTTTATGTAAGATGATTCTTCGTCTTCATAACCCGGATATGGGTGACATCGTTATGGATGGAAAATCTTATGCAGATAAAAAAAGCTATGATCCAAAACAGTTCAAACTGGATGTACAGCCGATCTTTCAGAATCCATACGAATCTTTCTCCGCAAGAAAGACCGTAGATACTTACCTGTATAACACTGCTCTTCGTCTTGGCATCGCAAAGAACAGAGCAGAAGCAGATAAAGTTGTTGATGAAGCATTAAAGAGTGTTGGTATGTCTCTGGCAGTCGTAAAAGGAAAATATGCGACTCAGTTCTCAGGTGGAGAGCTGCAGCGTGTATCTATCGCGAGAGCCCTGATTACCCGTCCGAAACTGATCATCGCAGATGAGCCTGTTGCGGCAATCGATGCATCTATGAAGATGAACATCGTAAACCTCTTTAAAGAGCTGCGTGACAAATATAAAATCTCATTTATTTATATTACTCATGACCTGTCGACTGCATACTATGTATCCGATTATATCGCAACCTTGTATCGTGGCTGCCTGATCGAATACGGACCGGCAAAACAGATCATGGACAATCCGGCACATCCTTACACCGAACTTCTGATGAGTTCTGTACCCCGTGTGGGAGACAAATGGGAAAAAGAAATTGCCATGCCGGATATGGAAGGAAAAGAATATGCAGTGGAATACTGTAAGTTCGCACCTCGTTGTCCGTACGCAACCGATGAATGTCGTCAGAAACGTCCGGATGCAAAAGATATGGGCAATGGCCGTATGGTTCTTTGCTGTCACCCTCTGTGTCAGCAGAAATAGAGCGTGAAATATCTCATAATAGAATAAGTGGTAAGTTACAGCCAGCTTCGTAATAAGGAATACGAAGCTGGCTGTTTTTTGCGCATATTTATAGCCAAAAAACATATATAATACATCGCAACAGTTCTGAATTATACAAATAAAGCCCTTCCAAAGAGCAAAATGCACAAGCGGGATCCGGGAAAAACATATATGATGTAGATAGTGAGTCACTGGGAGGAGTCTGCTCGAAAACAGAGGAATTCCATGACAAAAGACAATCGTAACTGTTCAGTACCTTCACAGTTACGAGCCAAAATGCATTTAAAATCACCTTCGGTGATGGCATTTTGGCTTGTATGTCTCGGGATTTTGGCATACTCATGCCAAAACACCTCGCGGTACAGTGGCTACTGAATAGTTACAGACAATCAATAAGATATATCAGGGATATATCAGGAAGGGGTTTTATGAGAAGGAAAATGAAGTGGCGGGTGCTTGCAGGTGCTTGTGCGGCGGCAATGGTTATGACATCTTTACCGTTCATGGCAACTCAGGTCAGTGCGGAACCAGGCGCTGTAGAGCAGCAGACTGGTGGCAACGACCTGAAATTATGGTATTCCGGTCCGGCAGATATTACCAGTTATTACCAGGGCTGGCAGGAAAGATCGCTCCCTATAGGTAATGGGGCAATCGGTGGTTCTGTATTCGGCGGGATTACCAGAGAACGTATCCAGCTAAATGAAAAATCACTCTGGTCAGGGGGACCAAGCGAGAGCAGACCGAATTACAATGGAGGTAACCGGGAGGACAAAGGAAATAACGGAGCGACCATGTCATCAATCCACAATTATTTTGCAAATGGCCAGGACAACGCTGCAGTCAGTCTTGCGAAAAGTAATCTGGTAGGTGTAAGTGATGATAATGGAGCAAATGGATATGGATATTACTTAAGCTTTGGAAATATGTATATCGATTTTAAGAATATATCTTCCAACAGTGATGTTTCGAATTACACCCGTGATTTGGATCTGAATACAGCGATTGCCGGTGTAAACTACAACAAAGGAGATACCCGTTATTCAAGAGAGAACTTCACCAGTTACCCGGACAATGTTATCGTTACTCATATCACAGCAGACGGTTCTGAAAAGATCAGCCTGGATGTGAGCGTAGAACCGGATAATACAAGTGGTGGAGCGGTCAATTCCATCGGAGACAGCGCCTATAAGAGAGACTGGAATACAACAGTATCCGGTGGACTGATCTCTGTCAACGGACAGCTCAAAGATAACCAGATGAAATTTACTTCCCAGACACAGGTCATCACTGACAATGCCGGTACCGTGACAGATGGGAATGGAAAAGTAAGTGTTTCCGGCGCAAGTGAGGTTACAATCATCACTTCCATGGGAACCGATTATAAAGATGAATATCCAAGCTACAGAACAGGTGAATCTGCAGATGATCTGGCAAACCGTGTAAAATGGTATGTGGATCAGGCAGCAGCCAAGTCATACGGAGAACTGAAAGCAAACCACGTCGGTGATTATCAGAACATCTTTAACCGTGTAGATCTGGATCTTGGACAGACACTTTCCACTAAGACGACAGAAGCACTTCTTAATGCTTATAAAGCAGGAAGCGCATCAGAAGCGGAAAGACGTCAGCTTGAAGTTATGCTGTTCCAGTATGGAAGATTTATGACGATCGAGTCTTCCAGGGAGACAAGAACAGATGGAAATGGTTATGTAAGAGAGACTCTTCCTTCCAACCTTCAGGGTCTGTGGGTAGGAGCCAATAACTCTCCATGGCATGCTGACTACCATATGAATGTTAACTTACAGATGAACTACTGGCCGACGTATACTACCAACATGGCAGAGTGTGCGCAGCCATTGATCGATTATATCGATGCACTGAGAGCACCGGGTCGTGTGACCGCGGCAGTCTATGCGGGAGTTTCCAGTGCAGAGGGTGAAGAAAACGGATTCATGGCACATACCCAGAATAACCCATTTGGATGGACCTGTCCTGGATGGGATTTCAGTTGGGGATGGTCACCGGCAGCGGTACCGTGGATCTTGCAGAACTGCTGGTCTTACTATGAGTACACCGGAGATACTGCTTATCTGAGAGACAATATCTATCCGATGATGAAGGAAGAGGCGAAACTGTATGACCAGATGCTTGTCCGTGGCAAAGATGGAAAACTGGTATCTTCACCGGCATTCTCACCGGAGCATGGACCGGTTACCAATGGAAATACATATGAGCAGTCTCTGATCTGGCAGTTATATGAAGATACCATCAAAGCAGCAGAGGTTCTTGGAACCGATGGGGATCTGGTGGCCAGATGGAAAGCAAATCAGGCAGATCTGAAAGGACCTATCGAGATTGGTGACAGCGGACAGATCAAAGAGTGGTACACAGAGACAACCGTTAATTCTATGGGCGATGGCTACGGTCACCGTCATATGTCTCACATGTTGGGACTCTATCCGGGAGATCTTATTACAGAGGATAATGCGGAATGGTTCGCAGCGTCAAAGGTTTCCATGCAGAACCGTACAGATGTAAGTACAGGTTGGGGAATGGCACAGAGAATTAACAGCTGGGCAAGACTTGGTGATGGAAATAAGGCACTCCAGCTTATTAAGAACCTGTTTAACAATGGAATCTATGCAAACTTATTTGACTACCATGAACCGAGATATTTCCAGATCGATGGTAACTTCGGTTATACATCCGGTGTTGCTGAGATGCTTCTGCAGAGTCATGCAGGGTATATCAACCTTCTTCCTGCACTTCCGGATGAATGGGCAAACGGAAGCGTACGCGGACTGCTTGCACAGGGTAATTTTGAAGTGTCTATGGACTGGGCAGACAAAGAGATAACAACTGCGACTATCCTTTCAAAGAATGGTGGGGATGCAGTAGTACAGACAAAGAATGCATCTCTTGCAACAGTAGTAGACGGTGACGGCAATGTAGTTGATGTAACACCTGTAAAAGAAAATCGTATCTCTTTTGCAACAGAAGCAGGTAAGAAATATATCGTAAAAGACATCACACCATCCGTTGAGGTGGCAGCTCCAACAGGGTTGAAAGCTCTCCGTGCAGGTGCTGAGAACGTAGATCTTTCCTGGAATGTGGTAACAGCAGAAGAGGGAAGCAACGTAACATATAATGTATATCGTCAGGTAGCAAACGGTGATGTGATCTGCATCGAAGCAGGCCAGGCAGGAACAAGCTTCACAGATACAACAGCATTCCAGGAACTTGGAACCATGAAATATCAGGTATCTGTGGCTGTAAATGGAAATGAATCCGAGAAGAGTGTAGCAGTGACTGTAACAGAACCGGTCGGAGCCGGCAAAATCGATAATGCAGATGAGAGAATCGCATATACAGGAGAATGGGGAAACTGGACACAGGATAAAAATGTAAACTATATGGATACCATCCAGTATCTGAACAGTCCGAAGGGCGGAGAGACTGTAACCCTTACATTCAAGGGAACAGGAATCAAGGTGATCGGATGTACCAATAAGGACAGAGGTAAAATCGAAGTATTTATCGACGGCGAATCACAGGGTGTTGTTGATACATACAGCGGAAGTACCGTACGTCAGGTAGAATACTTCAGCAAAGCTGACCTTGCATCAGGAATCCATACCATTCAGTTGAAAGTTCTCAACGAGAAGCAGGATGCAAGTTCAGGTACAAAGATCGAGCTGGATGCATTTGAGATCCTGGATGGAACACTGGTGGCACCGACAGGTGTGACAGTAAGCTCTAAGTCCGGAGTGACTACGGTAGCAAAAGCAGACAGCACTTTACAGCTGAATGCCACTGTAACACCAGATGAAGCAACAGATAAGACTGTTACTTGGAGTACATCCGATGACAGTATCGCAACAGTAGACGCAGAAGGCTTGGTCACATTCTTCAGTAAGAATGGAACAGTTATTGTCACAGCAACTTCCAAAGCAGATGCTTCACTGGGTGGGACGATCGAACTGAAAGTTGCCATCAAGCAGGATGTGGCAGATGTGGAGACAATCGTAGAAGATGGTACAGTACCGGAGTCAGGAGACACAGGAACAATAAACGGAGATATCACCTGGGAAGGTGCATGGTCCAACTGGGCAGGTGAGAGAGATAAACACCATGGTGGAACAAAAACTGAAAGCGGAAATAATGCGGATGCTGTGGGAAGTTATTTTGAATATACATTCAATGGAACAGGCGTAGAAGTTTATTCTCAGAAACATGCTCAATTTGCAAGTTTCAATATCTTTATTGATAATGAAGACATGGGTAATCATTCTCTGGAAGGTTCAAGTAGCGGAGAGAATCAGCAGCTTGTCTTCGAGAAAAAAGACCTTGCTAATGGTGAGCATACGGTCAAATGTATGGCAGCTGAACGCGACGGAAAATATCAGGTCAACCTGGATTATCTGAAAATCTTTTCACCGGGTGAAGGAGTACAGGTTGACAAATCAGAGCTTCAGGAATCTATTGAGGCATGTGCAGCATTTGCTGAATCAGAGTTTGATGCGGCAGTCTGGAGTGCATTCAGAGCAGCCTACGATGCTGCGGTTGGGGCTATGAATGATGATGCTGCAGAGCAGGAAGATGTCAAAGTAAAGAAAGAAGCATTAGATGCAGCGATTGCACAGCTTGGAACACCGAAAGTTCCTGTAGTGGAAGCGCAGACAGGTTCTGCAGTTCTTATCGAAAGCACTAAGATCATGCTGAGATGGGATGCGGTTCCGGGAGCAGTACAGTATAAAGTAGTTGATGAAGAGAGAGGAATCGAGAAGCTGGTACTTGCCACAGTCGATATACCGGAGGATCCTACATCTATTGAGATGATAGTAAGCGGCACAACCGCTATACTGGAGAATCTGACACCTGGAACTACTTATAATTTTAAAGTATATGCTCTGAACAGTAAGAATGAAGCATCAGAAAAAGCGATTGAAATCGGAGAAGTGACAACACTTGCCAGCGGATCAGCAGCAGGTGAGATTGCATCTATTACAAAGAAAGTAGTCGCCAGGGGCTCTGTGAAACTGGCATGGACCTTAAAAGAAGGCTCATCCTTTGCAAGCTATGATATCTATGTAAATGGTGAGAGAAAAGGAAATACAGCTGAGACTGAGTTCACCCTAGATAATCTGGAAGACGGAACATATGTTGTTAAGATTGTTGCTAGGACAGCAGCAGGTCAGCCGGTTCTTCCGAAGCAGTTTTCATTTACACTTGTAGACGGTGGCGCTGGAGAAATGACAAAGAATGTAATCAGCGTAACTAATCCGGAAGGAATTACAGTGGAAGAAGGAACTGCTTTTGCAACACTTGGATTGCCGGAGACGGTAACCGTTACAGTGACAGGAAATCTGAATGCAGATGTAGCCGTAACCTGGGGTGAGGGCAAGTATCAGACAACACCGGGAACCTATACACTGGAAGGAATTCTGACTATGGGTGAGAATATGGCAAACCCGGATAGTCTGAAAGCTTCCGTTCAGGTGACAGTTACAAGAAAGCAGTTGGAGATCAAGTCCGTTGCTGCGCTGGGAGACAAAGAAGTTGCCTATGGAACAGCTGTATCAGAACTGAATCTTCCGACAGAAGTAGAAGTAACCTATACAGACGAAACAACCGGAAAAGCAAGTGTTACATGGAATACAGACAGTTATGATGGAAATACTGCAGGTGGCTATACACTGATAGGAACTCTTTCCTTTGCAGATAATGTTACCAATCCGCAGAATCTGACTGTATCTGTCCTGGTGAAAGTTGCAGAGAAGGAAGAACAGCCGAAACCGGAACAAAAGAAAGAAATCAAAGCTATTGTAAATGAAAAGCTGGATAATATTTCTGTACCGGAGGGAACTCTTGAAGCTAATCTTGGACTTCCGGGACAGGTCGAAGTAGAGCTTAAGGACGGAACTAAGGTAAATGTCGATGTTGAATGGAATCTGAGTGAATATAAGGCAGACAAAGCAGGAACCTATACATTGACAGGAGAACTTGTCCTTGGTGATGAGTTTGAGAACCCGAATGGTCTTAAGGTCAGCTTGGATGTAATTGTTACTAAGATCAAAGGTGACGATGGCAAAGGCGATGACAATAAGGGTGATAACAACAAAGACGATGGCAACAAGGGCGATGACAACAAGGATAACAACAAAGGCGACGATAACAAAGGCGGCAACGATGTAAATAAGGAGGACGGCAATAAAGGCAATGATAATAAGGGTGGAAATAGTGGTACAAATGTAGGAAATACTACCACAGGAACCCTTTCAGGATCAGGTGCCGGAAGCACTTCCAATACAAATGTTGCAAAGACCGGAGATACTACTCCGCTGATGTTGTGGGGAGCTACTGCTGTGTTGGCAGCGGGGGCTGTTGTTATGGCTTTGGCGCGTAGACGTAAAAGAAGATAGGGAATCCTGTCCTAAAGAGTAAATGAAAAGAAAGGGGTGTCGCGATATGCGGTACCCCTTTCTTTTCATTTGTGAACAACAGGACGAAACCATGAGGCTCACGGTTTCTGAAGGTGGCAGAAGATAGTTTAGAGCTTGGCAAGTATATGGTAATAGAAAAATGTGATTAGAGATAACTATTCCGTAACACTGTGAAGGTATTGAACAGTTACGATAAGAGTATAAAATCCCCCTGGATTTTTAGACGTTAGTAAAAATCCAGGGGGATTTTGAGTTATAGACTCGAGCGTGTCTGAAAAATCATAAAAGTATGATTCTGTATCGTTGATTTAGAACAGACCTGTGATCTTTCCTGTCTCGTCTACATCGATCTTCTCAGCAGCCGGTACTTTCGGCAGTCCAG
>OLNR01001220.1_pt1 | contig 15828 bp, 8 predicted proteins | sample 1672231 | NCBI WGS metagenome assembly OLNR01 (sample SAMEA3136662, study PRJEB25190) | human gut metagenome
ACCGTGCTTTCTCATGCCGTTGGCACATGCGGTGATCTCTTCGATTGTCTCGCCTTTCATCGTCATGGCAGTTAAAAATGCGCTGATCTGGATCGGATCGGCTTTTCCTCCCATGATTTCATCCATGGCGCCCTCTGCCATCTCGTAGGTTAAGTTCTCTTTATGTACCAGTTTTACAATCGCTTCCCGAATCATATTCCGTTCCTCTCTTTCTTTGCTGTCCTGTGATCTATCTTGTAATTTTTAAGAAGTTTTCTACCATCTGTCTGCCCTGCGGGGTCAGAATGGATTCCGGATGAAACTGGACTCCGTAGATCTTTTTCTCACGGTCCTCGACTGCCATGACCTCGCCGTCTGCAGTTCTTGCCGTTACCTTTAAAGTTTCCGGCAGTGTCGCTTCATCAGCTGCGAGGGAATGGTATCTTGCAACCGGAACGGTTTCCGGCAGCCCCTGGAATAATTCCGAGGTAAGATCCAGCGTTGTCTCGGACTGTTTGCCGTGCATCAGCTGTTTCGCATAGGTGACGGTCGCGCCGTACGCGGCACAGATTGCCTGATGGCCGAGGCAGACACCGAGGATCGGGATCTCGCCGCCTAATTTTTTTACAATCTCCATGCATCGGCCTGCCTGCTCCGGACGGCCCGGTCCGGGAGATAAAATGATGGATGCCGGTGCCAGTGCGCAGATTTCGTCGATCGTCATCTCGTCGTTTCGGATGACCTTCATGTCCGGATTGATCGAACCGGCGAGCTGATACAGGTTATAGGAAAAACTGTCATAATTATCTACCAGCAGTATCATAAGTTACTTCCTCCTTCTGCCTCTGCAAGTGCGACCATCACGGCCTTTGCTTTGTTGATGCATTCCTGATGCTCTTTTTCCGGTATGCTGTCGGCTACAATGCCGGCACCGGAGCGGACGAACACTTTTCCGTTTTTCTTAAACGCAAGCCGGATTGCGATGCAGGTGTCCATATTTCCGGTGAAATCCAGATAGCCGATCGCACCGCCGTAAATGCCGCGCTTGTTGTTTTCCAGCTCGTTGATGATCTGGCAGGCACGGAGCTTTGGTGCACCGGAGAGGGTTCCGGCCGGGAGAACGGAATCGATGGCATCGACTGCGGTCTTGTCTTTCCGAAGCTGTCCTTTTACAGTGGAACCGATGTGCATGACGTGGGAGTAACGTTCGATTGACATGTATTTTTCTACTTCCACGGTTCCGAAATCACAGATCTTTCCGAGATCGTTTCTTCCCAGATCGACCAGCATATTGTGCTCGGCACGCTCTTTTTCATCGGCGAGGAGTTCTTTTTCCAGCCGCTGGTCTTCTTCATAGCTCTTTCCTCTCGGCCGCGTTCCGGCAAGCGGGAAGGTCCGGACCTCTCCGTCCTCGACTTTTACGAGAGTTTCCGGGGATGCACCGGCGATCTCAACATCATCACTCGAGAAGTAGAACATGTACGGCGACGGGTTCGTCGTGCGGAGGACGCGGTACGTATCGAGGAGGCTTCCCTCAAAATCAGCTTCGAGCCGGTTGGAGAGAACGAGCTGGAAGAGGTCTCCCTCGTGGATATAATGTTTGACCTGCTCGACTTTCTCACAGTACGCTTTCTCATCGAAGAGCGGGCGGAACTCGGATTTCAGGTGGCCGTCTTTCGTCTCGGCCGGTTTTCCGAAGCGGATCAGCTCTTCCATTTTTTCGAGTTCCTGTACGGCTTTTTCGTAATTTTCTTCGAGATTTTCGGTTTCGATATTAATCATCAGTACGATTTTCTGACGGTAATTATCATAGGCGATGACCTTATCGAACAGCATCAGGTCGACATCTTTGAAATGTTCCTGATCTTCTGCGTCCAGCTTTAAGGTCGGCTCGCTGTACTTGATGTAATCGTAAGAGAAGTATCCGACGAGGCCGCCGGTGAAGGTCGGCAGTGTCGCGATCTTCGGACTTTTATTTTTCTCAATCAGGGTTTTGATGACGGCTCCCGGATGGGCTGTCTTTGCGGTCAGCCGGATCTGTCCGGTCGGAAGCTGTTCTTTGCGGCTTTCTGGAATATCTTCTACTTTTTTCATCTCTGCCGCATCGGCGGTGATTGTCAGGTTTCCGTTGACACAGGTGAGTTCCAGCGACGGATCGTAGCCGAGAAAGGTGTATCTTCCCCACTGTTTTTTATCCTCCACGCTTTCGAGCATATAGCAGTGGCTGCTGACACCCTGCAGGACTTTCAGTGTTTCTACTGGTGTACGGATATCCGAATAAATTTCTCTGCTTACCGGGATTTTCCGAAAAGCTCCCGATGCGGCTGCTTTTGAAATTTCTTCTAACGTCATCTGTTTCATCTTGTTATCTCCTCTCCTTGTGTCTGCAAAGGCTGTCATCAACACTGGTCCTCAGAACCAATTTCTGATATACAAAAAACCGCCCCCGGCAAAGAATCACTTTGTTCTTTGCCAAGGGCGGGTATATTTTTATACTCGTGGTGCCACCTTGTTTTGCGATTGCTCACACGCTCTGCAGAATACGATCATATTCCTGGCAACTAACGTATGCCTGCACGTTACAGAATACTCAGACGGTTTCCCGCTTTTCCCTGTACCCTCCGTGGTCCATTTGCTGATCCGCTTTCTGTCCGGCTTCCACCTGCCCGGGCTCTCTGTGAGTGCGCTTCCAACGTTATCTCCACTTCATCGGTTTCGAAGTATTTACTTTTTTCTTATGCGCTGTATTATAGTCCCATTCTTTTTTGCTGTCAAGTAATTTTTTTGTTCTTTTTGTTCAAAGTCCGGTATTTTTATGATATTCCCGTGTCCACGCCGTAAGAGCTTCGTCCAGATCGTGCGGGAGCTCGACCTGCATTGCCTCGGTGATCTGGCGGTCCATCTCCCGTTTCGTCTCGGCATCCACTTTCCGCTCGGTGCACATCTGCTCATAGGCGTCCTGTCCTTTGCTCATGTAGACCGCAAACAGCCAGCTCTTTAACGATGCTTTCGTGTGCAGCTCTTCATTTGCTTTCTGAAAGCACGTAAGTGCTTCATTCATCTGGAACAGACTTGCGTAGGCACAGCCCATGTTGTTGTAAATACTTCCGGTGAACTGGCTTCCCATGTTGGTTTCGTTTTCCTCGGTATCTTTCAGCGTTTCCTGGTAAACCTGGATCGCATTGATATATTTTTCGTGGTCGACAAGGTAGTCTCCCTTGATTTTTTTCCGCACAATCTCCGGCTGCTCCTCGAACCGTTTCAGGCGCTCATTCATCTCACGGAACTGATCGTGGGAAAGATAATTGATCTCCTTGAAGATCGGCAGGATAAACTCACCGATGTTCTTTTTCTCCTCCAGAAGGACGTAGAGACGCTGGTACAGTCTTCTTAAGTGGAGTTCTTCTTTCATCCACACCAGCAGCTGCTCGTTAATGATGGTCTCGTCCAGCAGATAGATGTTGTGGTACAGATAATAGCACAGTTCCTCGATGGAATATATATTTGTGCTGATGTTGGAAATATAATACGGATTTTTCGCCCGTTTGACCTGACATAAAATATAACCGCTCATCGTTTACACCTCCCCCATCGTCTCGTGCCAGATTTTGTGGCTTGCCGGGAACATATCGCCAAACCCTAAATCCTCTGCGGTGATCTGACACGTAACCGGAGAATCATACTCCAGACGCAGACGGATCCGTGTTGTCTTCGGCGGCCGTTTGGGCAGCCCGTCCAGCTTCATGGTATAGCGGTTTCGTTTTCCGCTTTCCATGGAGCTTACAACAAATTCCAGCTCCTCCGTTCCGTCGAGGATCAGCTCACATTCTTTTTCTGCTTCATACCAGTTCACACCGGCTGCAATCAGCGCATAGTATGCCGGAGAACCATTGATCGTCATCTCCATGCCGATGTTGTAGCGCACGAGGTCATTTCCGAGGAAGAGATAGCCCTTTAAGCGGCGCTCCTCCACTTTTTCGCGCGCGGAAAAGCAGGCGCCCTGTGCAAACAGGTTCGTTCCGCCGAAGATTCTTCTCTGGTTTTTCTTTAACTGACGCAGAGAGTTGTCGGCCCAGGCAAGGTCGAACTCCTCGCTCACCAGAAATACGCTGGAATAAATTTCATTCCCCATCGCTTCTCCCATCAGATGGCAGAAATCGCGGTCGCGCTCCATCGGCTCGATCGAAAGTGCGGCTTTTGGCCCTCGTTTTACGGTCACAGTTGCCGGCTTCGTTTTACGGCTGATGGAAAGTTCAGAAAACGATGCTTCCTCATCTTTCAGGAAAAACAGACCGACTTTACGGCTCCAGAGCTCCGGCTTCTGGTTCAGCACATGGCAGTAAAAGCTCTCGTCATGCTCCTGCAGGTAGGCTCTGCCGCGCGGAAGTCCGATTATCTTGTATGCTTCACGCACATTTTCCACAAATGGACGGGTCAGATGGCCCGTGGTGATCATCATCGCCTGGATCTGCTGGTCCGGACGCTCGATGCCGATCATCTTCAGTGCTTCGCGAAGGAACGTGCCAAGGACTTCTCCCGGCGTGTAATCCCGGTTTTCGATCTGGCAGATGCGGGATCCCATGCAGATCTCGTACAGATTGTCCAGCCAGATGCCGTTTTCCGCGTGAGCAGATTTTTCTGCATCCGGTCCTGTTTTCCACGTTTCCTCATTCCGTTTTTTGGCAATGGCGGTCGGAAATTCCACCGCCTCTTCTCCTTCTTTTACCGGGATGGAGACAGCCGTATGGGTTCCCCTGTCATAGCAGCAGAACTGGGAATATTTCTCTCCAAAATCAAATCCTAAAATCAAATTTTTCTGTTCCATGTCGTATCCTCCTGCTGCTTCTTTTCCTCCACAAGTGCAAAACAGTTCCGAACCAGAGCCTCCTGCTGCAGATACTTTCGGAATACTTCTTCTGCCTTTGCCGTATTGCCGAGGGTTCGCGCCGCAATCATCTGATTCAGCAGCTGGTACCGCGTCTTTCCTGCTTTTGGTTCGCCGGTCATGGAGACGGTTTTCACCTCTGTTTTTCCCTCACCCTGACGGTTCGTAAAGGTCAGGTAATACTCCATTTTCTCGCCGTAGAACAGCAGAAACTCTTTCACAAAAATGCCCTGATACATATTGCGCATCGGTTCGCTCTTCCATGTTTCTTCGGCGTTTGTCCGGTAATGAATCGTCACCTTTGCCTCCGCTCTCTGGCGCTCCTCGATGAACATGCGGTCGCCGATCTGGAAGCCTTCGGTCAGGTGCTCCGGCAGATCCTTGTAGAAGGCAAAGCGGAGTCCCTGTTTCGTAAACGCCAGAAGCAGGGTATGCGCCTCTTTTTCTTCCTCCTCAGAAAGCTGCGGCTTCGTGGAAAGATGTTTCAGCATCGCAAAACGGCAGATCTCGTCCAGCTCCCAGCCCTGTTTCCAGGCGCGGTCCAAGTAGTCAAACATCTGATCCGAAAGCGGTTTTCCGTCCATAAAATAGCCGATCGCAAGATACGTCAGGTATGCCAGAATGACATGCTCTTTTCCGCTCTGGCGGATGTAGCTCTCCAGCATTTCCTGCTCCCACTTCGGGTGGCTGCGCACAAAGACGGACCAGGTCAGAATGCGCTCCTCCAGCTTGTCGCTCTCCATCTGAAAGCCGCGGATTTTATCCCATAAACTGCACATATCCTCAATAGAACCGGTGAAATAATCTCTCAGATAGCACAATACAATTTCATCGTAAATGCCCTGTTTTACCACGTAGGATGCCAGATAGAGAAGCTCCTCGTCCTCTGTAAACTCTTTTTCCAGAATCATCGCATGCGCCAGACGGAAGAGACACGACACCGGGATCTTTTCGTAGCCGTACCGATCCGTCAGGGCAAAGGCGCGGCTGTAACAGCCGTAGCGTACCAGAAGCTCGATCGTAGAAATACGGTCCACCTTTGCGTAAGCGCTGTCCTCCAGCTCTGCAACAGCCGCCTCGGTCTCACGCTCATCCGGATGGGCAAGATAGTATTCCAGCAGTTTCTGACGCACTGTTTTCCGGTAAGCACTGGAAAATGCGCTCGTGCGCGCTGCCTGCTGATACCAGGCAAGATTTTCTGCAGTAAGCTGCATCTCCTCTTCCTGCTCCCCGCACAGGTGTAGCAGCAGACCCGGATTTTCAATGGCAAAACCGCCGCAGGCACGGGCAAGCTCTTCATCCGTAAACAATGGCTCTACGCGGCAGGTTTCTGTCACCGCATATCTTCTGCGCTGCTCATCTTCGAGAAGAATCCGCGCTTTTTTGCCGTACAGACGGATATAAGCACCCTGTTCCGTCATCGGATAAGACGTTTCGCCCGCCATCGCCGGATGGCAGACGATCACACGCGTGATTTTCGGATTTTCACACGTTACATGATGGGTAAACAGCACATTTGCGATCGCTTTTGCGCTGTCGGGATCTTCCGGTTTTTTCAGAAAAGTCCGGTACAGTGCGGCGTATTCGCGGTTCATGCGGCCTTTCTGGATCTGTCTTGCCGTGAAAACCTCCATCGCCGGGCGGTAGCTCTGGAATGTATGGCGGTCTTTTTCGCGGTTTTTGATCACGTTGGCGTAGATCAGCGCTTTCTTCTGGCCTGCCAGTGTGTTGCTGTAGGAGAAATACATCCGGATGACCTGCGGAAGGACCTCGTCGAACGACGCATCCATCGTTTCGATATAGTACTCGTACAGGCGCGTGATGCGGATGTTCCGCTCCACGGCTTTTGCATACCACGGGAAATATTCCTTCCGCACCGGGCGGCCCTTCATCACCAGTTTGCAGATGGCTTCGAGCACTTCATCGGATGGAAAACGCTCATAGCCCGCAGTCAGAATCTGATAGACATTCTCATCGAACGTTTTCATCGTCTCTGTAAGATAAGCGGCCCGTTTTAACAGTTCCCCGCTTAAAATGCCTTCTTTCTGCGCAAATTTCAGCACCTGAACGGTGAACGGCGAAATCCGGCGGAGCTGTCCCTCCTGGCGGAGATAGAGCTGTGCCGCATCCAGATACAAAAGCGGGCTCTTGCACCCGCACTCATAGCAAAGTTCCATCGCGTAGAGCTGACGGGTCAGCGACTGCTGCCAGGAATCGTCGGCATCAATGGCAAGCTTTAGCAGAAAATAGCTTGCACTCTCCTGCCGCATCAGTGTTCCAAGGCGTGATACCAGATCGGTATGGCCCACTTCCATTTTCAGCTTCCATGCCAGATACAGGTACGCTCCTTTTTTCTCCGCGGTGTCCAGCAGTTCCTGATGCTCTTTTACGTAAGAAAGCGTTTCTCTTGCTTTTCCGGTTTCCTCATGGCTCTCGTACAGCCATGCTTTTCCCAGCGTCACCCACGCCATGTCTCCGCCGGCTTTTTCGAACTGCTCGATGGCCTCCCAGGTATCCTGATACCAGGTACGGTAGTCGCGTTTATGGACTGCCAGATCGAGATAGCCGCGCGCGATGGCAGTTATCTGACGGTCGCGCTCCGTATTTTTCCTGCTGGTCACATGCTTTTCGCTGTTTGTCACTTCCAGTTCAAAGCGAAGCTCCTGTTTTCCCTGACGCACCGTAATTCTGCCGTAATGGCGGCCGTTTCCGATTTTCTCCTGATGGATAATGTATTCCACACCGTAGACGCTTCCGATGAAATCTTCTGAAGTGACGACTTTCTTTTCCACTTCCAGAAAGTCTCCCTGCACCTCGATTTCCATGCGGACGTAGCCCCAGGTATTTTTATACAGATACAGTGTTTCCTTGCGCGGCTGGTCCACGGTAAGCACAGTTTTCTCCGGCTGTTCCGCCGAAAGCATCACCGGCTCTTTCTGACCGAGGGCAACCAGAAATTCCTCCAGATGCTGAAATGTCACCGGCTTGTGGGACAGTCCCTGATAAAGTGCCATCTGCTCCGGTGCCTCTTTCTGAAGAAGACGTGCAAACTCTTTTTTTACAAAGAAGCGGTACGCTGCGCCGAAATCATGGCTTGCCAGATGCACAAAATCTGCCAGGGAATGAATCTCCTGTCCGGAAATGTTCATTGTCTTTCCCGCAATCGAGACGTGTACCCGCACGCAGCGTTCCTCCAGATTGCTGCTGACGGTGATGTTTCCACAGATTTCATCGCCTGCTTTTAATCCGCTGGTATCCACGCCGTACTCAATCGTACTCGCCGTTCCCTGGAACTGATTTTTCGCCAGAACGATTCTCTGATGATCTGTGGTCACAATTCCTTTTACTCTTCTCCCGTCTTCCGCTCCGATATTCAGCTCTCCGCGGAAATTCTGCCCCGCGTCCAGCGTCAGGGCCACCTCCGTCTCGGACAGCAGCAGATGGGGAACCTCATATTCAAATCTGCCGTTCAGCAGTTGTTCCAATCTTCTTCTCAATGTTTTTCACCTTATTTTATCTAAATCGTTTTCGTTCTTTTCCACAACGTCTGATTATACCCCAAGACGCACGGGATTGCAACGGAAAGGGGACGCTCCTTTTAATAGTCGAACAGCGAAAACTGGTTGCTTTCGGGCAGATCTCCGAAGACACCTAGGTCCGCCATAAAGTCGATAATCGTCTTGCTGACCTTGGTGCGGTCGCGGAAATCATCTTTCGAGAGGAATTTTCCGTTTCGTGCCGCAAGGACAACGGCGTCGGCCGCCTTGTCGCCCAGACCCTCGATCGAGTCGAGCGCCGGCATCAGATGTTTGTCATCGTAGACCTGGAAGCGGTGCGCCTGTGCCTTATAGAGGTCCACCGGCACAAAATCGAAGCCGCGGGCGTACATTTCCTGGACAATCTTCATATCCTTGACGGTTGCCTGCTCCTTCTGAGTCAGCGTGTCTTTCCGTTTTTCGTAATCTTTCATATAATATTCCAGCCGGTCGCGTCCCATGCACATGAGCTCGTAGGAGAATGCGGACGCACGAATGGAGAAGTACGCCGCATAGTACGCCAGCGGATAGAAAATTTTATAGTAAGCGATGCGGTACGCCATCATGACGTACGCCGCCGCGTGGGCTTTCGGGAACATGTACTTGATCTTTTTACATGACCAGATGTACCAGTCCGGCACGTCATGTGCCTTCATCTCCTCTTCCCACTCCGGTTTTAAGCCCTTTCCTTTTCGCACACTCTCCATGATCGTAAAGGAAAGCTCACTTTCGAGTCCCTTGTCGATCAGGTAGATCATGATATCGTCCCGGGTACAGATGGCGGTGGAAATCGTCGCCTTGCCCTCCTCGATCAATGTCTGCGCATTGCCGAGCCATACGTCGGTTCCGTGCGACAGACCGGAGATACGGATCAGGTCGGAGAACGACTGCGGCTTCGTGTCCAGAAGCATCTGGATAACGAAATCGGTACCGAACTCCGGCACGCCAAGACATCCAAGCGGACAGCCGCCGATGTCCTCCGGCTTGATGCCGAGCGCCTCGGTGCTCTTGAACAGCGACATGACCTCCGGGTTATCGAGCGGAATCGTCTGCGCATCAAGGTGCGTGATATCCTCGAGCATACGGATCATGGTCGGATCATCGTGTCCGAGAATATCGAGCTTTAAGAGGTTGGCATCAATGGAGTGGTAATCGAAATGAGTCGTAATAATGTCGGTTGTCATATCGTTCGCCGGATGCTGCACCGGGGTGAAGGAGTTGATATCCTCACCGAACGGCAGAACGATGATACCGCCCGGGTGCTGGCCGGTGGTACGGCGGATGCCGGTGCATCCTTCCACGATACGGTCGATCTCGCAGTTCCGTTTGTGCTGGCCGCGCTCTTCGTAATAGTTCTTCACGTAACCGAACGCTGTTTTATCCGCCAGCGTACCGATGGTTCCCGCACGGAACGTCTGACCGGCGCCGAAAATAACCTCTGTGTATTTGTGCGCCTTACTCTGGTAATCACCGGAGAAGTTCAGGTCGATATCCGGCTCTTTGTTTCCCTTGAATCCAAGGAACGTCTCGAACGGAATGTCAAATCCGGCTTTTTTCAGCGGCTTGCCGCAGTTCGGGCAGACGGCGTCCGGCATATCGCATCCGGCACGGCCGACGTACTCTTTGACGCGCGGCGAATCGAACTCGCTGTAATGGCACGACTCGCAGTAGTAATGCGGGCTCAACGGGTTTACCTCCGTGATTCCCGCCATCGTCGCAACGAACGAGGAACCGACGGAACCACGCGATCCTACGAGGTAGCCGTCCTCGTTCGACTTCCACACCAGTTTCTGTGCGATGATGTACATAACGGCATATCCGTTGGAAATAATGGAGTTCAGCTCCCGCTCGAGGCGCGCGGAAACGATCTCCGGAAGCTCCTCGCCGTAGATTTCATGCGCGCGGTCGTAACAGATTCTCCGCAGTGTCTTGTCGGAATCCTCGATGACCGGCGGGAATTTTCCGGCACGGATCGGGGAGATTTTCTCGACAAGGTCGGAGATTTTGCGCGGATTGGTGATGACGACCTCCTCCGCTTTCTCACTTCCGAGATACGAAAACTCTTCAAGCATCTCCTCGGTGGTGCGCAGGAACAGCGGTGCCTGCTCATCAGCGTCGTCAAAACCTTTTCCGGTCATGATGATGCGGCGGTAGATCTCGTCCTGCGGATCCATGAAGTGGACGTCGCACGTTGCCACAACAGGCTTATGGAACTGCTCGCCGAGTTTAACAATGCGCCTGTTGATCTCCTTTAAATCCTCCTCGCTCTCTACGGCAGAAACGTCCTCTTTTTTGATCATGAACGCGTTGTTGCCGATCGGCTGGATTTCCAGATAATCGTAGAAGTCCACGAGACGCGCAATCGCCGCATCCGGTTCACCGCGCAGGATTGCCTGGTAGAGTTCGCCCGCCTCGCAGGCAGATCCGATCATCAGACCGTCCTGGTATTTCAGGTAGACGCTCTTTGGCAGCTTCGGCCGGCGGTTGTAGTATTTCAGGTGGGATTCCGACACGAGGCGGTACAGATTGACACGTCCCGTCTCGTTCTTTGCCAGAATGATCGCATGGTACGATGGAAGCTTGCGCACAGCCTCCTCCGATACTTTTCCCTGCGCATTCAGGTCATCCAGAGTCAGAATATTGCGCTCCTCCAGCATTTTTACGAATTTCACGAAAATTTCCGCCGTACAGCCGGCATCGTCCACCGCACGGTGATGGTTTTCCAACGATACGCCGACCGCCTTCGCAACGGTATCCAGCTTGAAACGGTTGAGGCCCGGCAGCAGGAAACGCGCCATGGCGACGGTGTCCGCCGTTGTAAATTCCCGCTCGATCCCCTGCAGGACACAATTGTGCTCGATAAAGCTCATATCGAACGAAGCATTGTGGGCAACCATAACGGCTCCCTCACTGAACTCCAGGAATTTCGGCAGCACCGTTTCGATGTCCGGCGCGTCAAGAACCATGTTGTCGTTGATGCCGGTCAGGTTCTCAATCCGGAACGGGATCGGGACTTTCGGGTTGACGAAGGTGGAAAACTTATCGACAATCGCTCCGTTTTCCACACGGACGGCACCGATCTCAATGATTTTGTTGACAACCGGGGAAAATCCCGTCGTCTCGATATCGAAAACAACGTAGCTTCCGTGGATGTCCTGTCCTTTGCTGTTGACAACGATATCTTTCAAGTCGTCGACGAGATAAGCCTCCATGCCGTAGATGACCTTGAACGGAGCCGAAACTTTTTTCAGCTCATCTTTTGTCGCATCCGGGTGCTCTGCCTGGTATTTTTTCCGGTAAGCGCCGTCGATCGCCTCGATCGCATGGTTTGCCTCCGGGAAGGACTGCACCACGCCGTGATCGGTGATCGCGATCGCCGGATGGCCCCACTCATAGGCACGCTGTACCAGACGGGCAGCATCGGTGACACCGTCCATATCGCTCATCTTTGTATGGCAGTGCAGCTCCACACGCTTCACCGGACTCGTATCCTGACGGCCGGTACGGAAATCGGTGATCTTCTTGATGCCCCAGACAGACATAACCGTCAGATCGTGGTCAAATGCATCAACCGTCGTTTTTCCTTTTACTTTAATGAACGCGCCTTTTTTGATCGCATCCTTTAATTCCGGCACTTCCGCGTTCTGGACGAAAATCTTGACGCCGATGGTATCCGTAAAGTCGGTGATCGTGAACATGAAAATCGTACGCTCATTCCGGATCTCGCGCATATCCACACTCTGGACTCTTCCTCGGATGACAACATCACCGATCTCATCGCCGATTTTCAGAATCTCCACGCTCTCATCCTCGAAATCTCTTCCGTACAGCACATCCGGATTGGAGGATTTGCGCGGCTGATTGTCCGCATTCCGGCCGAAACTGCCCTTGCCTTTTTTGAAGGAACCGCGTCCGCCGCCGAAAAAACCTTTTCCCCTTCCGCCGTCTGCTGCTTTTTCTTTTTTCGCCTCGCCGTCCTTGGCTGCTGCGGATGCTTTTGGCTGTTCGCCTGCTGCTTCCGCCTGCTCTTCCATCCGGTTCTGCTCTTTTTCGCCGAGCATCTCACCGTAATGGGTATGCGCCAGAACGTGGCGCACTTCCTCCCGGATGCGGAGCTCGGAATTTCTCATGGCGCGGCTCTCGCCCTCCGGCTTTCTCATCTCGGTTTCCACGATCAGGTCGAAGCCGCACCGCTCACAGAAGATTTTCTCGAGAATGTGGACCAGCTCCTCCTCGCGCTCCTTTGCCACAACGGAATCCACGAGCACCAGGTGCATTTTGTTCGTCTCCGGGAAGGTAATCTCGGCAGTCGAAAACAGATGATTCAGAAAGACACTGTGGTTTTTCAGCTCGAGCAGGATACTCGGACGGTACACCTCCAGAAAGTTTTCCGGCGTATACTGGCGCGACAGATAGAACCGCTCAATAATCTTCACGCGCAGCGGCACGTTGGAAAAGAGCTGCTCCTCGATCTGGCGCTCCAGCTGATAAATATATTTTTTGTGAATCCACTGATGGCTGACCACATAGATCCGCAGCAGATCTTTTTTCTTATTGATCGATACCCGCGAAACCTCCACGGTATCGAGAAGCTCTGCCATGCCCCCTTCGATTCTCAAATCCGGAAATACTTCCTGAAACTGTTTTTCCATTCCTATTCCTGCTTTCTTTTCTACTTGCCCCAGTGATCCAGCTCGTCCTTTAAGACGGACAGCAGCTCGCTCTCCGGTACTTTTTTCACGATTTCACCTTTTTTAATTAAAATGCCGACGCCTTTTCCGCCTGCAACACCAAGATCCGCCTCTTTTGCCTCGCCCGGTCCGTTGACCACGCAGCCCATGACGGCAACCTTGATATCAAGATCGTAGCTCTGCACCAGTGTTTCCACCTGGTTTGCCAGTCCGATCAGGTCAATCTGGGTCCGTCCGCAGGTCGGACACGATACGACCTCAATGCCGCCTTTTCGAAGTCCCAGGGTCTTTAAGATCCGTTTTGCGGATTTGATTTCCTCGAGCGGATCGCCGGTCAGGGAAACACGGATCGTATCTCCGATGCCCTGATATAAAATAATACCGAGCCCCACTGCCGATTTGATGTTGCCGGAATACAGCGTTCCTGCCTCCGTAATGCCGACATGAAGCGGATGATCCGTCTGGTTCGTGATCAGCTCATGCGCTTTTGCACACATCATCACATCAGACGATTTGATGCTGATGACGAGATTGTCATAGCCCATCTCCTCGATGATCCGCACTTTGTCGAGCGCGCTCTCCACCAGGCCCTCTGCCGTTACGCCGTTGTATTTTTCCACCAGCTCTTTTTCGAGTGAACCGCTGTTGACGCCGACGCGGATCGGAATCTGGCGTTCTTTTGCTGCATCTACAACCGCCTGGATCCGGTCGCAGCTGCCGATGTTGCCCGGGTTGATGCGGATTTTATCGGCTCCGTTTTCGATCGCGGCGATCGCCAATCGATAGTCAAAATGAATATCTGCTACAAGCGGAATCGAGATCTGTTTTTTGATCTCGGACAGCGCCTTGGCTGCCTCCATGGTCGGGACGGCGCATCGGATAATGTCACATCCGGCTTCCGTGAGCGCCTGGATCTGCTTTACGGTTGCCTCCACATCTTCTGTTTTGGTATTCGTCATGGACTGGATCAGAATCGGATTTCCGCCTCCGATGACCCGGTCGCCGATTTTCACAACTCGTGTATTTGCTCTGCTCATTGTCTTTCCTCCATTTATTTTCTCCGTGATGGCATAAAAATCTTATTTTATTATAAGACAATTTTTTCTCCGGCACAACCGTCTTTTCTCTTGCAATTTTTTTCCAAATTTTCTATAATGCTAGGAGTGATTTTTTTTATTCAACTGGAAAGGAAGACATACAAACGATGAAAAAGATGATCCTCGTAACCTCGCCGCCGGCGTGCGGAAAGACATACATTTCAAAACAGCTCGCCAAGGAGCTGAAACACGTTGTTTATCTCGACAAGGATACGGTCATTCCGCTGTCGAACCGCGTTTTCAAAGCGGGCGGACAGGAAATCAACCGCAGTTCTGATTTCTTCGAGGAGAATATCCGCGATTATGAATATGAAGTAACGGTCAATTTCGGACTGGAAGCACTCGAGTATGACGATATTGTGCTGATCAACGCACCATTCACACGCGAAGTGCATGATGAGAAGTTCCTGAAAGACTTCTCCAAAAAGCTCGCTGACCATGGGGCAAAGCTTGTTGTGATCTGGGTTGTCACAAAACCGGAGATCTGCCACCAGCGCATGATCGACCGCAACTCCGTGCGCGATACGTGGAAGCTGGAGCACTGGGATGAATATGTGAAAACGATCGACTACTCCATCCCGGAAGCACTGAAGAAAATGAGCAACTGCCTCGATCTGATGCTGTTCTACAATTCTTCGGATGAAGAATATCAGAAATCCATGGAGATGGTTATCTCCCGTCTCGAAGACGAATAACGACTAAACGAAAAAAGAGAATTTTGCCGGACCTCATTTTTACAGTCTGCAAAATTCTCTTTTTATTTATAGAAACTATTTTCACATCCGATACAAAAGATAATCCGCCGCTGCCGCCCACAGCACCCAGGAAACGCAGAGAACTGCGAACACACTCTTATATCCGAGCACGGCAAAGTGGACGCGCCATTTTTCCTTCTGCGTGAATTTCTCCGGGTTTTTGCCTTTTACCATCAGCATTCCGGCGATCACGAACATGCCGAGGGCCGCGATCAGCAGCAGGCCGTCTTTCGCCGCCTCAAGGGCAGCGCGGAACGTGAATCCCCCAAAGAGGAATCCTCCCAGCAGCAGCACAGCTGCCGCAGCGCCGCCAGAGAGCAGGCCGATTGTAAATGCTTTGCCGAGATCACGGCAGATGTTCTTTATCTTTTCCATGTTTTATAATTCCTTATTTTCTTCTAATGCATCACAGAAATGACATGCCACAAAGTGATTGTTGCCCACGTCTTTTAATTCCGGCATCTGCTGTCGGCAGATGTCTTTTGCGTACTTGCATCTTCCCTGGAATTTGCAGCCCGGCTTCGTGTTGATCGGGCTCGGCACCTCGCCTTCGAGGCGGATTTTTTTGCGGTCGCGCTCTGCCTCTACTTTCGGGTCCGGAATCGGAATCGCGGAGAGCAGTGCCTGTGTGTACGGGTGGCGCGGGTTGGCGTACAGCTCCTCGGATGTCGTCAGCTCGACGAGCGTTCCCAGATACAGAACCGCCACACGGTCGGAAATATGTTTGACCATCGACAGATCATGCGCAACGAAAAGATAGGTCAGACCCATCTTCTTCTGTAAGTCCACAAGCAGGTTGACGATCTGCGCCTGAATCGAAACGTCGAGTGCGGAGATCGGCTCATCGAGAACGATGAACTCCGGCTGCACGGCAAGCGCACGCGC
>OLNR01001232.1_pt1 | contig 15686 bp, 10 predicted proteins | sample 1672231 | NCBI WGS metagenome assembly OLNR01 (sample SAMEA3136662, study PRJEB25190) | human gut metagenome
ACTGGCGGCGCTCACCTTTGCAGCATCCAGTATTATCTGCGCTTTTGGCTTGGCAGCTGCCGCATCTCGCTCGCCGTATCGGCACTTAGAATTATGCGGTATTGCCCTTATTTTACAATAAGCGGCAGGGTTTTGCAATATGGGGAACAGGGGCAAAATGCAGAATTGAACATGCAAAACCGCTTTTTAAGCAAAAAAAAACGCTTAGCGATAGTCAATGGCAAGGGTGGGCAGACCGTTCAGGGTAAGGTCTGCAATGTTGCCATCCTTGAATTCATAGTAGCCCTGCGCGGCGATCATCGCGCCGTTGTCGCCGCAGTATTTCAGTTCCGGCAGATACACTTTCGCGCCGAGCTTCTGGGCACCATCGTTCACCAGCTGGCGCAGACGGCCATTGGCCGCAACGCCGCCCGCCAGGCAGATGGTTTTGGCGTTGGTATCCGCTGCGGCGGCCAGCAGCTTTTTGGCCAGGATCTGTGCAATGCGCTCCTGGAAGCTGGCGGCCATATCGGCCACGCGCACTTCCTCACCGCGCTGCTGGGCGTTGTGAACCTCGTTGACAACGGCAGTCTTTAAGCCGGAAAAGCTCACGTTGTATTTACCCTCCACATGCGGGGTGGGCAGCTTGTAATAGTGCGGGTCGCCGGTTTTGGCGGCCTGCGAAACGCTGGGCCCGCCGGGATAGGGCAGCCCCAGGGTGCGGGCAACTTTATCAAACGCTTCGCCCGCGGCGTCATCCACCGTGCGGCCAAGAACATGGTACTTGCACCAGTCCTCTACCTGCACAATATGGCTGTGGCCGCCGCTGGCCACCAGGCAGAGGAATGGCGGCTCCAGCTGTGGGTGGGTCAGATAGTTGGCTGCAATGTGCCCGCGCAGGTGATGTACCGGCACCAGCGGCTTGCCCGCGCCGTAAGCCAGGCCCTTGGCAAAGTTGACCCCCACCAGCACGGCCCCAATCAGGCCGGGGGCAAAGGTGACGGCCACCGCGTCCACATCCGCAATGGACATGTTGGCATCCTGCAAAGCCTGCTGCACCGTTGCGCTGATGTATTCCGCATGGCGGCGGCTGGCAATTTCCGGCACAACACCGCCGTAAAGCGCCTGTTCTTTGACGCTGGTAGAAATAACGTTGGAAATTAAATGTTTTCCATCCTCCACAATCGCAGCCGCCGTCTCATCGCAGCTCGATTCGATGCCTAAAATATACATTGTATACCCCCGTGTGAAGTTAGGAGTTAGGAGGGAGAAGTTAAGAGTTAATAGGAACGAAAAGATTTTAGCGACCTTTTATTTTGATCTGTAGGGAACGGTCTTGACCGTTCCGAAACCTTGCTACAGATGCCATGACGGGATTTGCAGCAAGGTTGGCGGGAGCATTGCAATTTCTCATTGCTCATTGCTAATTCCTAATGAACTCCTAACTCCTACTTCCTACCTCCTATCTGTTAATGTGCTTCCAGCCAGGTCTTGCCGGTGCCGACTTCGGCGGTGAGGGGGACGGAATAGGATACCACCTGCTCCATCTCCTCTTTCAGAATACGCTTGACCTGTTCCACTTCGCTTTCCGGCGCTTCCACGATCAGTTCATCGTGTACCTGCAATAGCAGGCGGGCCTGCAGTTTTTCGTCCCGCAGGCGCTGCCAGACATGCACCATGGCCAGCTTAATGATATCCGCCGCGGTGCCCTGGATGGGTGTGTTGCGGGCCATGCGCTCGCCGGAGCTGCGCACCTGGAAGTTGGAGCTTGCCAGCTCCGGCAGCGGGCGGCGGCGGCCAAACAGCGTTTCTACATAGCCCTTCTCTTTGGCGTGTTCAATGCAGTTCTGCATGTAGCCGTCCACTTTCGGGAAGGTATTCAGATACGTTTTCAAGAAAGTATCTGCCTCCTTGACCGAAATGCCGAGGTCCTTGCCCAGAGAGAACGCTCCCTTGCCGTACATGATGCCAAAGTTGATGGCCTTGGCGGAGGTGCGCAGCTCATGGGTGACATCCGATTCCGGGATGTGGTAGATCTTGGCCGCGGTGGCGCGGTGAATGTCTGCCCCAGACAAAAACGCCTGCTGCATGGCTTCATCGCCTGTAATGTGGGCCAGAATGCGCAGTTCGATCTGGGAATAGTCGGCGTCCACCAGCGTTTCGCCGGGGGCGGCCACAAAGTAGCCGCGCAGGCGGCTGCCCAGCTCGGTGCGGATGGGAATGTTCTGCAAATTCGGCTCAGTGGAGCTGATGCGTCCCGTGCGGGCTTCGGTCTGGATAAAGGTGGAATGGATGCGTCCGTCCGGCCCCAGGGCTTTCAGCAGGCCCTCCACATAGGTGGAAAGCAGCTTGGAATAGGTGCGGTACTTCAAAATATCATCCACCGCCGGGCTGTAGGCGCGCAGGCTTTCCAGCGTTTCGGCGTCGGTGGAATAGCCGCGGGCCGTTTTTTTGCGGGGCGGCAGGCCCAGCTTGTCAAACAGGGCTTCGCCCAACTGCTTGGGGCTGTTCAGATTGAACTCGTACCCGACCTCAGCATAAATGTTCTGCAAAATGCCGTTCAGCTCGGCGCGCAGGCTATCGCCGAACTGGCGGATGCCCTCGGCGTCCACCGCAAAGCCGATGCGCTCCATGTCGGCCAGCACGCGGGCCAGAGGCAGCTCCATCGTGGCCAGCAGGTCGTGGCCGCCCTGCTCGTCCAGCTTAGTGGAAAGCACATCCAGCAAGGCGGAAAGCGCCCCGGCATCCGGCGCGGCGGCGCAGGCAAAGGCGGGGGCAGCAGCGTATTCTGCCGCCAGCTGCCCGGCCTGGTAATCACTGGCCGAAGGATTCAGTAGGTAGGCGGCCAGCTTGCCATCAAACACAATGGCCGCGCCAACGCCGCCATGCTCCAGTGCAATGTGGTACAACGGCTTTGCATCAAACACACGCAGCTGCACCCCGGCGGCATCCAGCAGAGAGGGCAGGCGGTCGTTATCCAGCAGGTAAACGGAATCCCCCTGCACGGCGTACCAACTGCCGTCCTTGTTCTGGGCCAGGTCATATCGGCCTTCCGGCGCAAGGGGCAGCAGGTCGGGCTGCACTTCCGGCAGAGGCTCTGCGCTGGCGGCAACCGCTGCCGGGGATTCATCCAGCCCCCAGCGGGCGGTCAGCTTGTGCATTTCCAGCTCAGCCAGCAGCTGGGCTGCGGCAGCCGGGTCCCCGGCAGTGCGGCAGTAGTGCTCCGGCGCAGTTTCGATGGGAGCGTCCTTGCGGATGGTGCCCAGCATGTGGGAAAGCTCGGCCAGCTCCTTGTTGGCTTCCAGCTTTTCCCGCTGTTTGGGTTTGATGGCTTTGTCGTCCAGGTGCTCATACACGCCCTGCAAACTGCCGAACTTCTGCACCAGGGCAAGGGCGGTCTTTTCGCCGATGCCGGGCACGCCGGGAATATTATCGGAAGCATCGCCCATCAAGCTTTTTACTTCGATCAGCTGCGGCGGGGCCACGCCGTATTTTTCCTGGATGGCGGCGGGGTCCATGGGCAGCGTTTCGCGGTTGGTGGCAAGCAGCACCGTGGTGGCATCGTCTACCAGCTGCAGGCTGTCCCGGTCACCGGTCGCCAGCAGGGTGGTGCCCCCGGCGGCCTCGTTGGCGGCGGCCAGCGTGCCCAGGATATCGTCCGCTTCCCAGCCGGGCTTGCTGACCTGCACAAAGCCAAGGTCGGTCAGCAGCTGCTTTAATACCGGCATCTGCTCCGCCAGCTCCTGCGGCATACCGTGGCGGGTGGCCTTGTAGCCGTCATAGGCGGTATGGCGGAAGGTGGGGGCTTTTTCGTCCCAGGCAATGGCCACAGCGTCCGGGTGGTGGGCGGAAAGCAGGTTGAGCAGGATATTCTGGAAGCCGAAAATGGCGTTGGTGTAGCGCCCATCCTTGGTTGTCAGCAGCTTGATACCGAAGTAAGCCCGGTTCACCAGACTGTTGCCATCCAAAACCAGCAGTTTCATACAGGAACCTCCGAAAAAACGAAACACATCGATCGCAATAATAAAAATAGTATATCACAAATTGCACTGGTGTGGGGAGTGTGGTAAAATAATATTTTAGCTGAAGCAAAAACAAAAGTTGGGAGAGTGTTAGGAGTTAGGAGTTAGGAAGTAGGAGTTAGGAGTTATTGGTGTGCGCTGGCGCGCACAATTTTGAATGTTAGGGCAACACCGCACAATTCCCGCCTTGCGGCTTAAGCACCGCTCCGGCAGCTGCGGCACGGCATCTGCGTTGCCAAAATGCTCGATAAGACATCCAGTATTATCTGCGCTTTTGGCTTGGCATCTGCCGCACCTCGCTCGCCGTATCGGCACTTAGAATTATGCGGTATTGCCTTAGGTTTTATTGTTTTACCCCAAAAATTCAAAACGCGGCGCAAGCCGCACCTTTAACTCCTCACTCCTAACTCCTCGCTCTTCACTCCTGCCTATCAAAAATATGCAATTACGCAATCTAACCATTCCATATGCACAGCCTGCGGTGTTTGCGCCGATGGCGGGGTTTACGGATGCGGCGTGCCGGCACCTGATGGCGGACCATGGCGCGGCGTGGACGGTAAGCGAGATGGCCAGCGCCAAGGCCATTACCTTTGGCGATGACAAAAGCGTGCGCCTGCTGCGGGACAAGGCCTCCCACGGCATTTATGCCGTGCAGCTGTTTGGGGCCGAGCCCGAAACGATGGCGCAGGCGATCCGGATCATTCAGGAAAAAGGCGTGCAGTTTGATATTCTGGACATCAACATGGGTTGCCCGGCCCCCAAGATCACATCCAGCGGTGCAGGCAGCAAACTGATGCAGGACCCGGAGCTGTGCGGCCGCATGGTGGCCGCTGCCCGCGGAGCCCTGGGGCCGGATAAGCCTTTGACCGTTAAAATGCGCATTGGCTGGGATGCCGAGCAGCTGACCGGCGTTGCCGTGGCCCGGCAGTGTGAAGCAAACGGTGCAGACCTGATCGCCGTGCATGGCCGCACGCGGGAGCAGATGTACATCCCGCCCATTGATGTGGATGCCATCACGGAGATCCGCAAAGCGGTCGGCATTCCGGTGCTGGCAAACGGCGATATCACCACGGCGGAAGGCGCAAAGCAGATTTTGGAGCAAACCGGCTGCGCGGGCGTGATGATCGGCCGCGGCGCGCTGGGCGACCCCTGGCTGTTTGAGCGCATCAACGCCGTATTGACTGGCCAGCCGGAGCCCGGCGAACCCAGCCTGAACGCCCGGATGAGCGCCCTGCGCGCCCAAATCTACGAAATGTGCGAAGAAAAAGGCGAATGGACCGCTATGCCCCAGGCCCGCGGCCAGGCCATGCACTATATGAAAGGTCTGAAAGGCGCCGCGTCCCTGCGCCGTTATTGTTCCATGCTGGAGCATTTTACCGATGTGGACAAGCTGATTGAGGCGGTATATAAGCTCCAAAGGTAGTTAGGAATTAGCAATGAGAAATTGTGATGCTCCGTAGGGGCGCACATTGTGCGCCCGTCACCTTGAGGTAAATCCCGTTGTGACGTAGTTAGGAGTTAGGAGTTTATGGTGTGCGCTGACGCGCACGATTTTGAATATTAACCTTTTCTTATTTTCAAATTTTCGAAAATGTGGCGCAAGCCGCACCTTCAACTCCTAACTATTTACTTACTTTTTCGTTAGCTCATCCAGGTTCTGCGTATAGCACGGCAGCATGTGCTCAATGAAATAATCGGCTTCGGGGCTGTGCATGGCGGCCAGATCGGCTTTTTGTTGGGCGAGAGCGGCGGTGAACTCGCGGTTGCCGCTTTCCACCTCCTCCATGCACTTGATCAGGGCCGAAAGCCGGTCTGCGGCTTTTAGCAGCTTGCGCTCGGCATCGTTCAGCACACTGCCGGTCAGGTAGCTGCCTTCGATCTCATGCAGCTCCGGCGGCAGCAGATCCGCCATGGCAAGGGCGCTTTCCCGTTCCACGGCTTTGTAGGCGGTGCGCAGGGCTTCGTTCTTGTATTTGACCGGGGTAGGCATATCGCCGGTCAAAATTTCCGGCGCATCGTGGTACAGCGCCGCGGCGGCCACAGTATCGGGACGGATATCGGCCCCGGTGTGGGTGATGTTCCGGGCGATCAGGCAAAGCGCATGGGCCAGCAGGGCGGTATCCGCCGTGTGCTCACTCAGGCTTTCCTGCCGCATGCAGCGCATCAGCGCCCACCGCGTAATATACTTCATGCGCCCCAAAAGAGCGTGAAAAGGGTATAGAGACAAAACAAAGCACCTCACTCTTGAAAAAATTAGGAATTAGCAATTAGGAATGAGAAATTAAATGGTGGGCAATGGGGCAGACCTTTTGCTAAGGCAACACCGCATAATTCTAAGTGCTGATACGGCGAGCGAGGTGCGCAGATGCTAAGCCAAAAGCGCAGATAATACTGGATGTCTTATCGAGCATTTTGGCAACGCAGATGCCGTGCCGCAGCCGCCGGAGCGGTGCTTGAGCCGTTAGGCGGGAATTGTGCGGTATTGCCCTAAAATACGAGGAGCCAAAGAATGGCAGATAATTGCTCATTTCTAATTATAAAGTATATCACATCCCTTCAAAGGAGGGAATTGCATTGAAGATTGGCGGCAAGCTTTTGGAGCACAAAACAGGCGGGCGGTCACGGTATTGGCAGGTGTTCTGGCTTTGCTTTGCGGTGGCGGTGGCGCTGTTTTTGCCCCACTGCATCATTGATGGCCTGAACGGCGACTTTTTCCACTACGCCGGGGACTTTAACGACCAGCAGATTTCCTTTTATTCCTATGCCAACAATTTTGTTAAGCAGGGGGGCAGTTTCAGCTGGGCAACGGACCTGGGCAGCGGGTTTGTGAACTCCTACAGCTTTTATCTGTGCGGCAGCCCGTTTTTCTGGCTCACCCTGCTGCTGCCCTATCGGTGGACGCCCTGGGCCATGGTGCCAATGCTCTGCCTTAAATTTGCTGTGGCGGGCGGCGGGGCTTACCTGTGGATGCGCCGCTGGGTAAAAGACGAGCGCTGGAGCATGGTGGGCGCGTGTCTGTATGCGTTCTCCGGCTTTACGGTGTACAACGTGTTCTTTAACCACTTTTTGGACGTTGTGGCGCTGTTCCCCTACATGCTCAAAGCGCTGGATGACGCCGTGCTGGACCGCAGGCACGGTGCATTCCCGTTTTGGGTTGCGGTCAACCTGCTCAACAACTATTTCTTTTTTGCCGGGCAGGCCGTGTTTTTGATGATTTATTTTGTCTGCATGGTGGCGGGCGGCCGGTACAAGCTGAACCTGCGCCTGTTTGGGGCGCTGGCGTTCCAGACGGTGCTGGGCTGCTGCATGGGCTGTGCGCTGCTGGTTCCGGCGGCACTTTCGCTGGTGCAGAACCCGCGCACAATCGATCCATTCAATGGGTACGGCTACCTTGTATACGGCAGCGCCCAGCAGTACCTTGCCATTTTTTACAGCGCTTTTTTGATGCCGGATGCCCCCTACCTGAAAGACCTGTTCCAGGAGGGCATCTTAAAGCACACCAGCATGACCGTCTACCTGCCGGTGGTGGGCATTGCGGGCGGGCTGGTGTTCTGCCGCGTGCGGCGGCGCCACCCCTTTGCGCGCATCATGAAAGTGTGCCTTATCTGCGCCTTTGTGCCGGTGCTGAACAGCATGTTCTATGCCCTCAATTCCAGCTATTATGCGCGCTGGTATTATATGCCGGTTTTGGTGCTCTGCGCCGCCACGGCTATGACGCTGCAAAAAGCCAACCTGTGCGAAACCGAGTACCGCCGCGCGCTGGGCCTTGTGGCGCTGTGTACCTTGAGCAGCATTGCCTTTGCGCTGGTGCCCAATGAAAAAGACGGCACCACCACCATTGGCGTGGTGGAGGAACCGCTGCGCTACTGGGGCATTTTGCTGGTCAGTATGTTGGGCGTGGGGCTGTTCTGGCTGCTGCTGCATTACCGCAGGCAGCTGGCGGAACGGTTCCCGGCGGCGGTGCTGGCCGTGGTGCTGGGGTTCAGCTTTGTGTATGGGCAGGTACACCTTTCCATCACCAAATACGGCCAGTGGTACCACGATGCGGACTATGTGCAGCAGACCTGGCGCGAAGCCCCGGAGCTGAACGCCGTTCTGCCGGACGATGTCTTTTACCGGCTGGACGCTTACGACAGTTATAACAACCTTGGTCTGTGGCTGGACAAAAGCTGCATCCAGTTCTTTAACTCCACGGTAGCACCCAGCATTCTGGAATTTTACCCTACGGTGGGCGTTAAGCGGGATGTGAACTCCAAGCCGGAAGCCAGCCTGTATGCCCTGCGCGGTCTGCTGAGCGTGCGGTATACCCTTGTGCCGAAAGAAAAAGTTGAGGATTGGGAAAAAGAAAAGCTGGAAGGCTGGAACCTTGTTTCAAGCACCACAAGCTACCTGATTTACGAGAACGAGAACTGGGTGCCGATGGGCTTTACCTATGATTCCTATATTACGGAAGAGGACTTTGAAACGGTGAGCGATACCAACGCGGGCAATGTACTGATGAAAGCCCTGCTGCTGACCGATGAACAGGTGGAACGGTACGGCCAGATGATGCAGAACCTGACGGATGATGAGAAAAATAACATCAGCTATGAGGATTATGTGCAGGACTGTACGGCCCGGCGGGAAAGCGCTGTGACAAGCTTTACCGCAACGCGCACCGGCTTTACCGCGCAGGCGGATCTGGAAGCCGAAAATCTGGTACTGTTCAGCGTGCCCTATGACGATGGTTTTACCGCAACCGTGAACGGTGTGCCGGCGGAGGTGGAGAAAGTGGACAACGGCCTGATGGCGGTTGCCGCCCCGGCGGGCCACAGCGAGATCGTGTTCACCTACCACACGGCCGGTCTGCGGCAGAGCGTTGCCGTCAGCGCCGGCGCTATTGTGGTGTATGCCGTGTGGGTAGCAGTATTGCACCGGAAAAAGCGCCGGGAAGAGAGCAGTGTGGGGTAAATGATGCCCCGCCAAACCGTTGGGAGTGTGCACGGTCAAATTTAGGGCAACACCGCATAATTCCCGCCTTACGGCTTAAGCACCGCTCCGGCGGCTGCGGCACGGCATCTGCGTTGCCAAAATGCTCGATAATACACAAAGTATGATCTGCGCTTTTGGCTTAGCATCTGCCGTACCTCGCTCGCCGTATCGACACTTAGAATTATGCGGTATTGCCTTAGGATGTAGTCGGGGGCGGAAAATTGCGTTTTATCCCGATGGAGACCGTAGGGGCGCACATTGTGCGCACGCGGGTGTGTGGCATATGATGGGGTGATATACCCGGATACAGCCCGATATGTGGAATCATGGCACAACACCCCGCCCTACAGCTGATTTTTAACTATCTACTATAATTTATATATTAAAGTTTTTTCGCCGAAGCCTTTTTTTCAAAAAAAGGCTGGAAAATCCCGCGTGGAAAATCCCTTGTAAAACAGAAAGTGAGAACAAAGATGCCGAACCATGCCGAACAGCTGGCGCAGGAACTGAACCTGAGCCTGAAAAACGTACAGGGTGCCATTGACCTGATCGATGCCGGGAACACCATCCCATTTATTGCCCGCTACCGCAAAGAAGCTACCGGCTCTATGGATGACCAGGTGCTGCGCAACTTGGGCGACCGCCTGGAATACCTGCGCGGATTGGATAAGCGTAAAGAAGAAGTGACCGGCTCCATTGAAGCGCAGAACGCCATGACGCCGGAACTGCAGGCCGCTTTGGCTGGTGCCAAAACACTGGCCGAGGTGGAGGATATCTATCGTCCGTATAAGCCCAAGCGCAAGACCCGCGCCAGCATCGCCCGCGCTCGCGGCCTGCAGCCGCTGGCCGATGCTACCTTGAAGCAGGATGCTAACTTTGACCCGCAGACAGCCGCCAACGACTACCTGAACGAGGAAGTCCCCGATGCAGCAGCCGCTCTGGCCGGGGCACAAGATATCATTGCCGAAACCATCAGCGATGACGCTCACTGCCGCGCCGAGCTGCGCCGCTACTACCATGCGTTCGGCATGGTCAAAAGCGTAAAAGCTAAGGACGAAGACAGCGTATACACCCAGTATTATGATTATACCGAGCCTGTCGCCAAAATCCCTGGCCACCGTATTCTGGCCCTGGACCGCGGCGAGCGGGAAGGCTTTTTGAAGGTGAGCATTGCCGTGGAAGCCGAGCGCGCCGGGGGCATTGTGGCCTGGATGTTCGCCCGCAAAAAGACCGGCGGCGCCAGCGCTGCCATTGTGGAAGCCGCGGCACTGGATGCCTACAGCCGCCTGATCCACCCCAGCCTGGAAAACGAACTGCGCGCCGAACTGACCGCCAAGGCCGCCGAGGGTGCCATCACTGTGTTTGGCGAGAATCTGCGCCAGCTGCTGCTGCAGCCGCCCATCCGCGGCAAAACCGTGATGGGCCTGGACCCCGGCTACCGCATGGGCTGCAAGGTTGCCGTGGTGGACCCCACCGGCAAGGTGCTGGATACCAACGTGGTATACCCGGTGCCGGAATTCAAGCGGGTGGATCAGGCCAAGAAAACCATCAAGAGCATGGTGCTGAAAAACGAGGTGGAGGTCATGGCCATCGGCAACGGCACCGCCGGGCATGAAACCGAGGAGTTTGCCGCCGCCGTAATCCGTGAACTGGCCGAGGAAAAGGGGCTGCACCTGCAATATATGGTCGTCAGTGAAGCCGGTGCTTCGGTGTATTCGGCGTCCAAGCTGGCGGCGGAGGAGTTCCCGCAGTATGATGTCAACCTGCGCAGCGCGGTTTCCATTGCGCGCCGCTTGCAGGACCCGCTGGCCGAACTGGTTAAAATTGACCCCAAGGCCGTGGGCGTGGGCCAGTACCAGCATGATATGCCCCAGAAGCGCCTGAACGAAACGCTGGACGGTGTGGTGGAAGACTGCGTGAACAGCGTTGGCGTGGATCTGAACACGGCGTCCGCCCCGCTGCTGGCCCGTGTGGCCGGCATTACCAACGCTACCGCTAAAAATATTGTGGCTTGGCGTGAGGAGGAGGGCGCGTTTACCTCCCGTGCGCAGCTGAAAAAGGTCAAGGGCCTTGGCCCCAAGGCATTTGAACAGTGCGCAGGCTTTTTGCGCCTGCCGGGTGCCAAGAACCCGCTGGATGCAACCGCCGTCCACCCCGAAAGCTACCCCGCCGCCAAGGGCCTGCTGGAAGCCTGCGGCTGTGACGCCAAAGAGATCGGCACGGACGCGATGCAGAGCCTGCCGGTACGGGTGAAGAACTGCGGCACCAAAGCCTTGTGCGAAGCACTTGGTGTGGGCGAACCCACTCTGATGGATATTGTGTCCGAGCTGTGCAAGCCGGGGCGCGATGTGCGCGACAGCCTGCCCAAACCCCTGCTGCGCAGCGATGTGATGGGGCTGGAGGACCTGAAGCCCGGCATGGAGCTGAAAGGTACCGTGCGCAATGTGATTGACTTTGGCGCATTTGTAGATATCGGCGTGCATCAGGACGGATTGGTGCATGTTTCCCAGATCAGTGATAAGTTTATCAAGAACCCGAGAGATGCGCTGAAAGTGGGCGATGTGGTGCAGGTCAAGGTACTGAGCGTGGATACAGCCAAAAAGCGCATTGCCCTGACCATGAAAGGCGTGCCCCAGAGCTGAAAACCTGGCCGAAAACCGCAAAAATCAGCACTTTTCGGCAGAGCATGGAATTATGTTGCCGGAAGGAAAAGCCAAATGGACAGTTTGAATGTGCAACCTGCCAAAACAGGAACAAAAACCGTTAAAATGCAGAGCTGAAAAGACAAAAACTGAAGCCAGAAAAGTCAAAAAATAAAGAAAATTCGTGAATAAAGCGAAAAAACTTTGGCAGCCTGTACAAAGCGGAACATGAACAAATTTGTCTTTTGTGCATCCCGATGAAAAAATGGCAACAATGAATCTAACATAGGTACGCCGGATAGAATTATGCTATAATGCAGCTGTAAGGAAAAGGAAATGTGGGTTCCGCCCTTACCGCGCAGGCATGATGGCCTGTGCCGGGTTTTATTTATGGAGGTCATTATTATGGTAAGACAAGTCAAGGTTTCCAACTTCGCAGAAGTACAGGGAATCGTGTCTGCCGCTGCCAAGTGTTACAATGAGGTCGGCGTGCATGACATGAAGGGCAGCATTGCTGATGCAAAGAGCATTCTCGGTATGATGAGTCTGGACTACAGCCATCCGGTCAAGATCGTCTGTGAGGACGAACATGACCTGGACTGTGTGATCCAGGCACTGCGCCAGTAAATTCAGCTGCCCGGCGGGCTGGCTTTCAGCCCCGGAGGCAGGAATAAGGAAAAACAGAACAGGGCGGTTGGCCATTTTGGGACGGCTGCCCTGTTTTTTTGTTGCTTGGCGGGCGATTTTGCCCCCACACCGTGCTTGCAATGGGCGGTCAAACGCGGTATAATATTTTTACATTGCCATTTGCGGGTGGTGCCCGCGCGGCAAATTGAAAGTATAGTAAGGAGACCCCACAACATGAAACAAAAATTCATCAGTCTGGCTCTGGCAGTCATGCTGCTGCTGGGCGTAACGGGCTGTGCCATGTCCACCCCGGCCAGCGTGGGCAGCATTGGCGGCGTTGATATCCCGGCCGGCATCTACCTGCTGGCCCAGTATAACGCCTACAACACCGCTTCCGGCGCAGCAAAGCTTGCCACCGGCGAAACCGCCAGCAACGTGAAAGCCGTGCTGAAAGCTGAGTGCACCGGCACCATTAACGGCGAGGAAGTTACCACCGACGGCGCAGATTACGTTGCCCGCCTGACCCTGCGCAGCCTGCAGTATTACGCAGCTGTGGAAAAGAAGTTTGACGAGCTGGGCGGCACACTGGACGAAGCCGCTACCGCCGAAGCCGCCAAGACCGCCGATACCCAGTGGGAGAATAACAGCGATCTGTACGCAGCAAACGGCATTTCCAAGGCAACCTTGGAAAAGTACCAGCTGAACAGCAAAAAGGCAGATGCCTGCCTGAAGCTGATCTACGGCGAAAACGGCAGCAGCCCGGTCACCGAGCAGGAATATGCCGATTACATCAACAACGATTGCTACTACCTGGAGCTGGTCCAGCTGCCGCTATTTGACCAGAGCACTTATACCTTTGCCAGCGACGACCAGAAGGCCGAGATTGAAGCCCTGGCCAACCAGTGCCGTGATGACTTGGCCGCGGCCACCAACGAATCTGCCCTGTACAGTGCTGCAATGACCTATGTGCCGCAGGCCTTTACCGCACTGGGCAGCAGCGTGGAAGCAACCCAGGCACTGTATTACACCGGCAGCGGTCTGTTTACGCCTTCGGACCTGTCCAGCTACAACACCAATGACGGCGGCAACAGCATTACCGATGCGGTAAAAGCAGCCGGTACCGGCAACTGGACGGTGGCCGACCTTGGCATGAGCTACATGATCGTGCGCAGCCTGGACCCCATGGAGCAGGGCACGGTGGATGATTTTGTGAGCCGCTATAATCTGCTGGACGCTATGAAGAGCGATGCTTTGCAGGACGAGTTCTATGCAGAGGGCGCCGAGATGGAAAATAACCTTTCCGCCAGCGTGATGAAGACCTACAGCGCATCCAAAATCAAAAAGACCGTAAAGTAATCATCGGGCACCAAAGCCGGAGCAGTGCGGGTTCAAAACCGGCATGCCCCGGCTTTTTTGATTTTACAGAACAGCCAAAGATGTAAAGGCAACACCGCACAATTCCCGCCTTGCGGCTTAAGCACCGCTCCGGCAGCTGCGGCACGGCATCTGCGTTGCCAAAATGCTCGATAATACACAAAGTATTATCTGCGCTTTTGGCTTAGCATCTGCCGCACCTCGCTCGCTGTATCGGCACTTAGAATTATGCGGTATTGCCTAAAAAAGGGGAACACTTACATGAAGCAAACAAACATGCGTATGCTGGCATTGTGTGCGGCGCTTTGCCTGTGTGTGGCAACAGCAGCGCCCGCCTATGCGGAAAGCACCCGTCAGACCCCACGGACCAGCTTTGTGGAAACGCTGCTGGACATCCCGGTGCTGGGGGATATTCTGCGGTTTTTCAGCGGGGAGGAACCTTTGAGCCAGGCGGCAACGGCGGAAACCGCAACGGGTGAAACCGCTACGCCGGAAACCTCTACCCCGGAAACTGCCCCCACGGCCACCCCGGAAACGGCAACCCCGACCCCGGCCCCCACGCCGGGCGGTTCCTCCACACCGGAAAGTGCGGCAACGCTGCCGCCCACCGGTACCCCGCAGGTGTACCCCGCGCCGGATATTGTGGTGATGCCTACAGCCACCCCGGCCATTACCGCGGCCCCGCAGCAGGAGGAAGAAAACAATACCAGTGACGAGCCCCCCGCTGCTGCCGCCACATCGGCCCCCGCGGCGGCAACGGCAACTCAGCGCCCGGCTGCAGCCATGCCGCACCCGACCACGAAGGCTACCCTGAAAGACCCCACCGCTGCCCAGGCGGAAGCAACCCCCATGCCCACCCTGGAACCCACCGCCACGCCGGAGCCGACCGAAAAGCCGACCCCGGACCCGGAGCAGGTGCAGCGCCAGGAACAGGCCGCCCAAACCAGCAGCAAACTGCCGCTGTATGTGGCGGTGGGCATTGCCGTGGTGTGCGCCGGCATTGTGGCAGCCGTGCTGATCAGCCGCCAGCTGCAGAACACCCAGGCACAGACCCAGAAGCAGAAGGACGAAAAGTCTGCTTACCACCGCAAGAAGGGCGGCAAATAATGCCCGCTGCCCCCACAAATATACCCGCACAAGCTGCGGAAGCAGGAGATAGGATATGACGGATTCCCGCTGGAAAAACCTGGCGCTGGAGGTCATCGGCTGTTTTGTTTCGGCCCTTGGCCTGTACAGCTTTGCTGTGGCGGCCGGGGTGCCGGTAACCGGTGTGGCCGGTATCGGTGCCATTTTGTTCCGCCTGTTTGGTCTGCCCATTGGTGTGACCAACATTATTATGAACATCCCCATTGTGCTGATCTGCTTCAAGTACCTGGGCAAGGATTTCTTTTTCCGCAGCGTGCGGTGCATGGTGCTGTTTGCCATTTTTACGGACTATGTGCTGGCTGCGCTGCCGGTGTACCAGGGGGACCGCATGCTGGCCACCATCTGCGGCGGTGTGATCGGCGGCGTGGGGGATGCGCTGATTTATATGCAGAACTCCAGCACCGGCGGCCTGGATTTTATCACCATGGCCATCAAATCCCGCCACCCGCACATGCCGTTCGGCAACCTGACCTTTGCGGCAGCGCTGGCGGTCATCCTTGCAAACGGGCTGGTGTTCCATGATGTGGATTCCATCATTTACGGCCTGATCTTCAATTTTTTGAGCTCTTACATCATCAACCGGATGATGTTCGGTTTCAACGCCTGTATGATGGCTTTGATTGTGACGAGCGACGGACCCGCCGTGTGCAGGATGATCGGCGAAAAAGTGGACCGCGGTTCCACGATATTGAAAGGTTACGGCGGCTATTCCCAGGATGGGCGCGATGTGGTGCTGTGTGCCTGTAGCTCCAAGCAGCTGTATATCATCAACCGCGAAACCAAGCGCATTGACCCCGGCAGTTTTATCGTGATGCTGCAGGCGAACGAGGTGGAAGGCGAAGGGTTCAAACGGCTGGAACTGGGAGAACAGAGTTAGGGCAATACCGCATAATTCTAAGTGCCGATACGGCGAGCGAGGTGCGGC
>OLNR01001241.1_pt1 | contig 15593 bp, 10 predicted proteins | sample 1672231 | NCBI WGS metagenome assembly OLNR01 (sample SAMEA3136662, study PRJEB25190) | human gut metagenome
AGATCCCGGCGTATGAGACGTATGAGGAGCTGCTTGGAGCGATCAAAAAGGCAATGGAGAAATAAGTATAAATACGTTTATAAAAAATGCAGAGAACCGAAAAAACAGGTTCTCTGCATTTTTTAATTATTTTTTTAATTCCGCAGACCGCTGCTCACCAAGTTTGATGCATTCCTGAATCCACTGCAGTGCAGCTTCTTCCCGGTACACCGCGCCGCGCAGGACGAGATAATCCGAAAACGCGCGGTCATCTGTGGGAGGGATTTCATCAAACTTTTTCTGGTTTTCCAGCAGATGTTCCAGATGCTTCTGATGCTGGGAAAGCTGGTCGGCAAGAAAACGCTGCTGAAAATCCGGCGAAGCGCCGTCGAGGAAGAAGAGCCGCAGGCGGGATTCATCCTTGGATGCCGTCTGGATCGGGCAGAGCGTTTCTTCCCATTCCGAAAAATCGCGCCGTCCTTCATCGGTGATCGTATAGACCTTCTTCTCCAGCACATTTCCCGTGATTTCCACCCGATACTGGATCAGCCCCTCGGCGTTCAGTGATTTCAGTTCCGGATAAATCTGGCTGTGCTTTGCATTCCAGAATTCAAATAAGGTTGTCTCAAATTCTTTCGACAGTTCATAGCCTGTCATTTCATTTCGGTTCAAAAGTCCGAGAATCGCATATTTCAAAGTTCCCATTCGCATGAAACTCCTTTATCCAAATAATTTTTCAAAACCGTTTTGCTTTTGTGTTTTTGAGTATAGCACAGCTTCACCGGAAAATCCACAGAAAAAATAAGTAAAATAAAACATGTAAAAGTTGACATGTTTTGCGGTTGGTGATAAGATAACAAAGAATTACAATTATGAGGAAAGGATTTGAACTGCACCTATGACAAACAACAAAAAAGACCTTCTGAAACGTTACCTGATTTTTCTTGCGGGACTGTTTGTAAACTCCCTCGGGGTTGCACTCATCACCAAAGCAAATCTCGGAACGTCTCCGATCTCTTCGATCCCTTACGTATTAAGTCTTAACTTTGCATTATCTCTCGGAAACTTTACGATCATCTTCAGCATCCTGCTGATCGTTCTCCAGATTGTGATTCTCGGAAAGAATTTCAAACCGGAATCCCTTCTTCAGATCCCGGTATCCATTGCCTTTGGATTTTTCATTGATTTCAGTATGATTCTGTTAAACGCACTGAATCCGCAGATGTATGCGGCAAAAGTTGCTTATCTTCTGATCGGATGTCTGATCCTCGGCGTCGGTGTTTACATGGAAGTGCTCGCTGATGTTGTCATGCTGCCGGGCGAATCCTTTGTCCGCGCGGTTGTTGCCAGATGGGAAACGGAGTTCGGTGTGACGAAAATCGCATTCGATGTTTCGATGGCCGTCATTGCCGCTGCCGCTTCGTTCTTCCTGGCGCGTGAGCTGAACGGTGTCCGCGAGGGAACCATCGTAGCAGCCCTTCTGGTCGGATTCATTGCCAGAACGATTGGCAAAAAACTGCATTTCCTTCCGGGGATGCTGTTTGAATAAAAAAAAATGGGGTATTTTACAGATTTAAAAAAGAGGAGGAAGCAAAAATGAAATACGATTACCCACACCTTTGCAGCCCGATTACCATTGCAGGAAAGACCTTCCCGCACCGCATGTTTTCCGCACCGATGGGCGGAACTGATATCACGAACGACGGATGTATCGGACCGAAGTCCGCAGCATTCTATGAGCTTCGCGCAAAGGGCGGAGCAGCAGCTGTCACCGTCAGCGAGTGCATGGTACACCCGGTAACCGATGGTTCCCATGCGTATCATCTGGATACCGCAGTCTTAAATTCCCTGGCATCTGCAACGTACGCTGCCGATGCAATTTCCCGCCACGGCGCTGTGCCGAGCCTGGAGCTGTCCCATTCCGGTATGTATGCCGGAACTTACATGACCGATAAAACGAGACAGCACGAAATGTGCCAGTGGGGCCCGTCCGACACGACACGCCCGGACGGCGTACCGGTCCGCGCACTGTCGAAAGAGCAGATTGATGAGATCGTACAGGCATACGGAACGGTAGCAGGCCTTGCCAAACGCGCCGGTTTCGAGATGATCATGATCCACGGCGGCCACGGCTGGCTGATCAACCAGTTCCTCTCCCCGTATTTCAACCACAGAACCGATGAGTACGGCGGAAGCCTGGAAAACCGCTGCCGCTTTGCCTGTCAGGTACTCGATGCCGTCCGCGCCGCTGTCGGCCCGATGTTCCCGATCGAGTTCCGTTTCAGCGGTTCCGAGCTGTTCGAGGGCGGCTATGATCTGGAAGAAGGTGTCCGCATCGCACAGACATTGGAGTCCCGCATCGATCTGCTTCACGTTTCCGCCGGAACGTATCAGAGAGGCTTCGGCGATACGCATCCGTCGATGTTCAAAGACCACGGATGCAACGTTTACCTCGCAGCCGAGATCAAAAAACACGTTTCCATTCCGGTCGCAACGATCGGCGGTCTGAATGATCCGGCGCAGATGGAAGAGATCATCGCATCCGGAAAAGCCGATGTTGTTTACATGGCAAGAGCCCTTCTCGCAGATCCATTCCTGCCGCGCAAAGTCATGGAAAACCGTTCCGAAGATATCGTGCACTGCCTGCGGTGCTTCACCTGTATGGCAGAGCGTGCGGCAACCGGCACGAGACGATGCACCGTCAATCCGCTGATCGGAAGAGAGATGGAGGGCGATGAAGTACAGCCGGCTCTGGTGAAGAAAAAAGTCCTCATCGCAGGAGGAGGCCCTGGAGGACTGTATGCGGCATGGACTGCAGCAAGAAGAGGCCACAGCGTGGTGCTCTGCGAGAAAGAAGTAGCGCTCGGCGGTATCTTAAAGAGCGAAATTGCCCTGCCGTTTAAACGGGAAATGTTCGCGCTGACCGAGACCTACGAGCGTTTCGCAAGAAATGCAGGTGTGGAAATCCGCTTCAACACCGAGGTAACACCGGAGTACGTCGAGAAAGAAGCACCGGATGCCCTCATCATCGCCGCAGGCTCCCGTCCGCTTGTTCCGCCGATCAAAGGCATGGATGGAGAGCAGGTTGTCGTTGTCAATGAGCTGTACCGCAATCTCGACAAGATTTCCGACAAAGTCGTTGTCATGGGCGGCGGCCTCGCCGGATGCGAGTGTGCGATCTCTCTTGGCATGGAAGGAAAAGAAGTTCAGCTCGTCGAAATGCGCGACGCCCTCGCCCCGGATGCAAACGTCCGCCACCGCCCGCTGCTCTTAAAAGAAATCGAAAAACAGGTCAAAGCCGTCCACACCGGTTACCGCGCCGAGGAGATCACCCCGGAAGGCGTATGGTGCACCGATGCGAATGGGGAGCGCCACCTCGTAGAAGGAACCACCGTCATCTGCGCCCTCGGCCAGAGAGCAAGAACCGACGTTGTAGAGCAGCTCCGTAATACCGCGCCGTTTGTACGCGTGATCGGAGACGCAAGACGTGTATCTACCATCACCAATGCCGTATATCAGGGGTATCATGCGGCGCTGGATATTTAATCAAGAATAGAAATTTTGGAAATGCTGTACCATGGAAAAAGAATCCGTGGTGCAGCATTTTTTAAAAGATAAAGTCTACCAATCCGCGTTTTTTCCGTGTATAATGAATGTATCAGTCAGAAAAAATGTGAACAGGAGGACGCCATGGGAAGATTTTTAAATCCGGGAAATGAAGCATTTTCGGAAGTCATTCATTCGGAAATTTATGTAGATAAAACACCGCTTCTGGAATACACCAATAAAGTAATCAGTACGACATCAAAATTTATCTGCAGCAGCCGTCCCAGACGTTTTGGAAAGTCGATTACAGCGGAGATGCTGTCAGCATACTACAGCAAGGGCTGTGATTCCAGAGCACTGTTTGCAGATTATGCGATTTGCAAGGCTTCGTCTTTTGAAAAACATCTGAATCAGTACGATGTCATTCATTTTGATGTACAATGGTGCATGATGGACGCCGGGAATGCGGATCAGGTTGTGGAATATATCAATCATGGAATACTGCAGGAACTGAAGGAAAAATACGGAGAGTTGATTCCGGATACGGTAAAAACTGCTTATGGTGCGATGTCTTATATCAAGGCTGCCAGCGGAAACAAATTTGTTGTCATCATCGATGAATGGGATGTACTGATCCGTGATGAGGCACAGAATCATAAAGTACAGGAAAAGTATATTGATTTTCTGCGTGGCATGTTTAAAGGGTCAGAACCGTCAAAATATATTGCATTGGCGTATCTGACAGGAATTCTGCCGATCAAGAAATTAAAGACACAGTCCGCTCTCAACAATTTTGAAGAATTTACCATGCTGGATGCAGGAAGAATGGCACCGTATGTTGGCTTTACAGAAGAGGAAGTGCATGATTTATGCGACAGGTACGGACAGATCTATGAGCAGGTGAAATTATGGTATGATGGATATTCTCTGGAAGGGTATCAGGTATATAATCCAAAAGCCGTTGTCAGCCTGATGCTGAATGGAAAATATAAAAGCTACTGGTCCAATACCGGCAGCTATGAAGCAATCGTGCCACTGATTAACATGAATTTCGACGGACTGCGGGCGGCAATTATAGAAATGATGTCGGGGGCCGCCGTGGATGTGGATGTGACATCTTTCCAGAATGATACCGTAAGCTTCGCCAACCGGGATGATGTACTGACGTATCTGATCCACTTGGGATATCTGGCTTACGATCAGGACAGGGAGCAGGTTTTTATTCCAAATGAGGAAATCAGACATGAATTAAACAATGCGGTGAAACGCAATAAATGGAATGAAATGATTACTTTTCAGAAGGAATCCGCAGATTTGCTGGATGCAACCCTGGATATGGATGAAAAAGCGGTAGCAGATGGGATAGAGCGAATTCATCAGGAGTACAGTTCGGTGATCCAATATAATGATGAAAATTCCCTGAGCAGCGTGCTTACGATAGCATATTTAAGCTCTATGCAGTATTATTTCCAACCCGTAAGAGAGCTACCGACCGGACGCGGTTTTGCAGATTTTGTTTATCTTCCGAAACCGGAATACAGAACAAGTTATCCGGCGCTGCTGGTAGAACTTAAGTGGAACAAAAGCACAGATACTGCCATAGAGCAGATCTGGGATAAAAAATATCCGGATTCTATTCTGGAATATACAGGAAATATTCTTCTGGTGGGAATTAACTACAATAAAAAGACGAAAGAACATGAGTGCAGGATTGAAAAGATAAAAAGATAGAAAACCGAATGCTGAGAGGAAAAACGTCATATCATGGACAACGGAATTCATGATATGACGTTTTTGTAAATATTTCAGTCGATACGAAATAGGAATGAACGATTAGATTTTAGAAATTTTTTTAAAAAAGTCCTTGACCGGTAGCAACTCCCGGGTGATAAGCTAAAGCTACAAAGACAGGGAAATAACAAAATATCACACATCAAAATAAAACAGGGAGGTTATGATGATGAACTTTACATTAAGCAATCAGGTGCAGATTCCGGCAGTGGGAATCGGAACCTTTATGATGACACCAGATCAGGCAGAGCAGGCGGTTGTGGACGCATTAGCCTGCGGATACCGCATGATCGACACTGCACAGGCTTACATGAATGAGCGCGCGGTCGGACGCGGAATCAAAAGATCCGGTGTGGCAAGAGAGGACATTTTCATCTCCACCAAAATCTGGGCAAGCCAGTATCTGACAGAAGGAACCGTAGAAAAGAGTCTGGAACTGCTTGGAACCGACTACATCGATCTGATGTTTATCCATCAGCCTGCAGGTGATTTCATGGCAGGATACCGTAAACTGGAAACGGTAGCGATCCGTCCGATGGTAAACCAGATTGAAATGCATCCGTACTTCGCACAGGAGTCTGCATTAAAAGTCATGGAAGAGTACCAGATCGTGCCGGAGGCATGGGCACCGCTCGGCGGAGGACGCCACAATCCGTTTGACAACGAGATGGTAAAAGAAATCGCTGCCGCACACGGAAAGACCGTAGGACAGGTTGTTCTGCGCTGGAATGTGCAGCGCGGCGTTGTGGTCATTCCGAAATCGGTTCACAAAGCGAGAATCGAAGAGAATTTCCAGATATGGGATTTTACACTGACTGAAGAGGAGATGCAGAAAATCAGTTCACTGGATCTTGGCTATCAGGGAACTGCGGTCAAGCATTTTGATCCGGAATTTGTTAAAATGTGCAATATCAGAAAGATCCACGAATAAAACAGGGCGTTTTGGTTTCCAACTGCTGTAAGATCATTTTTGCACAGGCAGACGTTGCGTTCCTGGATCCAGAATATTCGATGTCTGTACCATTCCAGTAGGTCATTTCCGGTGCGTTTGATACCTTAAGCTATGCAATGGAAACATATTTCGGCAAACCGGAGGAAAACAATCTGTCCGATGATATCAATGAGGCACTTGCGGCAGAACTGCTGAAAGGAAAAACATATAACTCTTAAAATTTCTTGCAGGATTTCACCCTGTGTGGTACATTATAGTTATGAATTGCGGTGGCCGTCTTCGGACAACACCTTGAAAGAGCCTGATGCGTCAGGCTCTTTTTATTACAGGTTTTAGCTTGCTTATTTAATTGAAGTGGCTAACATGGGGCTGCCCTTGGTGTGCAAGAAGTAGAAAGCAATAAAATAAAAACAATAATGACAATATCTAAGCCAGAGGCCTAGGTGTTATTTTTAGCAAGTATTATTGCAGAATATCAGGTGCTTATTATAACAAATAGAAAGAGGAAATGAGACAGGGGAAAAGAATGAAGAAAAAAACAACAATATTATTACTGGCAGGGAGTCTGATGATAGCTGGAATAGCTGCTCTCCTGTACCAGAGCCAGAACAGCAGAAATCAGATCCGTCATTATACGGCCTTTTTTTCAACAACAGGGGAAGAGATCACTTCGGATAATGATATGAAAAAGAAGATCGCTGAACAGATCGGAGCCGATTGTGAAGAAACATGGCTGAAAGGACAGACAAAGGATAATGCACTGAATGCTTATATTGCAGCCGGCGAGTATCCGGATTTTATTTCCGGCGAAAGTAAATTATATGATGCAGGAGCACTGATTCCCATTGACGAATACTGGGACAATTATCCCAATATAAAAAATTATCTGACAGAGGAACAGTGGGACCTGTTTCGGCAGGCAGACGGACATATCTACTGGATTCCACAATTCGGAGTTTCACAGGGACAGGACACGGAAGTAATCCACAGCGGAGAAGCTTTCTGGATTCAGACAAGAGTTTTGAAATGGGCAGACTATCCGGAAATCACGACGGTGGATGAATATTTTGATCTTCTGGAACGGTATCAGGAAGCAAATCCCTGCCTGGAAAATGGAACACCGAATATTCCGTTTGCTATTTTATGCGATGACTGGAGATACTTTTGTCTGGAGAATGTTCCTCAATTTCTGGATGGATATCCGAATGATGGGAGCTGCATCGTAGATCCAGATACACTGCAGGTCATTGACTATAATACAACACCGACAGCCAAAAGATACTATCAGAAATTAAATGAAGAATACAAAAAAGGAATGATCAGCCCGGAAACATTTCTGGATACTTATGAAGAATATCTGGATAAGCTGTCCACAGGTGCTGTTCTTGGTATGGTGGATCAAAGATGGCAGTTTTATTATGCCATACAGACAGCGTATGATTCCGGAAATCTGCGCAGTTATGGATGTGATTATGTGCCACTTCCGATAACAATAGACAAAAAAGTAAAGAATCAGTGGCATACGGCAAGATCAGCAGAGCTGGATACCGCGTCAGGACTTTCTATTACCATTTCCTGTGAAGACCCGGAAGGGGCAATGCAGTTTGTAAATAACCTCCTTGATCCGGAGATTACGAAATTACGTTTCTGGGGAGAAGAAAATCTGGATTATTCGATAGACGAAAACGGAATATTTTATCTGAATGAGGAGCAGGGCGTAAGGGTAAATGATCGGAAACTGAAAAAGACGCATTTTTGTACATATTCCTATTTTCCAAGGAGTGAAGGAATGCTGTCAGATGGAATCAATGCATTTTCGCCGGAAAATCAACCGGCAGAATTCTGGAAAAGCCAGCCCTGGGATATACAGGAATGTTTTGAGGCGTATGGAGTAACAAACTATGTAGATATGCTTGGGAGAAATGATGCGCCGGGAGTGTGGTATCCCATGTATTCGTATACCAATTCACTGACATCAAATACACAGGCAGGACAGACACTGGAACGGATGGATGAAGTAAAACACCGGTGGCTTCCGCAGGTGATTCTGGCACAGAATTTTGAAGAAACATGGAATTCCTATATGGAAGCATACAACGCATGCGATCCACAGAGCTATTTTGAGGATTTACAGAAAGAGCTCAATCAACGAATGAACAAAAAGAATAGCAATTTTTGCATATTGAATGACAAGAACTAAATAGTCCGAAGGCCCCTATTTGTTTACAATGGTGATAACCAGTAAACAGATGGGGGCTTTTTATAAAATACGGGAGGGAATCCTATGAGAATTTGTCTGGAGCAAAGTGCCTTTCCGGGCGTAATCAGAGTTACGGAAAAGGTAGCACACGATGTGGAACTTGTATCGGGAAAGAAACCGCAGATTCTGGTAGAAAAAGAGATACCGGAAACACTGGAAAGCAGCGGGGAGGACTGGACGATCATTGCCGCGACGAAAGGAAAAAGCAGCTTCCTGAAAAAGCTGGAAGAAGCCGGGAGTGCGGAATTAAAAGAGCTGGAACAAAAGAGAGAATGCTATGCATGGATTTTTCCTGAAATAAAAAACAGGACAAAATCGAACCTTCTTGTAATTGCCGGGAGCGACAAAAGAGGAACGATTTATGGCCTTTTTCATTTATCGGAAATGCTGGGAGTCTCACCGTTTGTCGACTGGTGCGGACTGATGCCGCCAAAGCAGGAAAAGATAGAACTGAGGGAAGACATGGCCTGTATCAGCAAAGAGCCATCCGTCAGATACCGGGGATTTTTTATTAATGATGAATGGCCGGCATTTGGAAACTGGTGCAATCATAATTTTGGCGGCTTTAATGCAAAAGCTTATGATCATGTATTTGAACTTTTACTCAGATTAAAAGGAAATTATCTCTGGCCGGCTATGTGGAGCGCAAGATTTGCAGATGATGGACCGGGTCTCTTAAACGCAGAGCTTGCAGATGAATACGGAATTATTATGGGAATGTCACATCATGAGCCGTGCTTAAGGCAGGGGGAAGAATACAAATATCTCAGAGGTAAGAATTCTGTTTACGGAGATGCCTGGAATTTCAGAACAAACAGAGAGGGAATTACAAAATTCTGGGAAGATGGACTGAAAAGAAGCGGAAAGTTTGAAAATGTAATCACCGTCGGCATGCGTGGAGAAGCGGATACTGCGATCATGGGAAAGAATGCAACACTGGAAGATAATATTCAGTTGCTGCGGGATGTACTGAAAACGCAGAAAAAACTGATTCAGGAACGTGTAAATCCTGATCTGACCAAGGTTCCGCGCATGATAGCCTTATACAAAGAAGTAGAAGAATTTTTCTATGGAAATGAAAAAACAAAGGGACTAATGGGAGCAGAGGAGTTAGAGGATGTGATTCTGATGCTCTGTGATGATAACTATGGAAATCTCCGGACACTTCCAACAGAAGAGATGCGAAAACACGCAGGCGGCTATGGTATGTATTATCATCTGGACTACCACGGATGGCCGGTTTCCTATGAGTGGATCAACAGTTCTTATCTGCCGAAAATCTGGGAGCAGATGAGTATGGCATACGATTTTGGTGTGCGGGAACTCTGGATGGTAAATGTCGGAGACATCGCCACACAGGAATTTCCACTGAGCTTTTTTCTGGACATGGCGTATGACTTTGATCGCTGGGGAAGCAGGGCGCTTAACTGCACGCAGGAGTACACCAGAAAGTGGGTGAGACAGCAATTCGGTTCTGTGGAAGAAGAGACACAGGACACTATTGCAGACATTTTAGAGCAGTACACAAAAATCATCCACAGAAGAAGGCCGGAAGCACTGAACCCGGAGACGTATCATCCGGTGCAGGAAAAGGAAAGCAGCAGGATCTTCGAAGAAGCAGAGCAGCTTTTGAAAAAACTGCAGGACGTATATGAAACAATTGAAAAAACGAATCCGCAGAATCTGTCCGCATTTATCGCGCTTGTATATTATCCGGCATTTGGGACAATGAATCTTGTGAAGATGCAGATTCTTGCAGGCTGGAATCATTATTATGCTAATCTTGGTGCGGTCTGTGCCAATGATTATGTGGATGAAGTGGAAAGATGCATGGAACAGGATCGAAAAGCTGTGGAAATGTATCATCAGATGGATCAGGGAAGATGGTATGGAATGGGAATGTCACAGCATATTGGATTTACACACTGGAATGAAGATGAATGCAGGAATCCAGTCGTTATGCGGGTCATACCATTAAAGAAAAGATCCATCCTTGTGGCAGCAGACGGCACGGCGCAGCATGCGGAAGGAAGCCCGTGGCTGGATAACACGATGAAATTAAAGGATTTCTTAAATCCGGACTGTACCAGAGCATCCGTCACCCTATATAGCCGGAGTGATTTAAAGGCAGAGTACAAAGTTCTGAAAAAACCGGGCTGGCTGTCTGTGGAGCCGATGGAAGGATGGCTGGATGGCGTGAGCCAGAAGAAAGTGCGGCTGAATCTTACCTTGATAAAACAGAGATTACCGGAAACGAACCAGGATACTATTCAGGATTCGCTCGAGATTGCAACACCGGAAGGAAAATGTGAGATTACAGTGCCGGTTTATACAGGAAATCTACAGGATAAGAAAAATGTATTTGTGGATACAATGGGGTATCTCAGCATCGAAGCGGCACATTATGTAAATTCTGTTCCTGGAAATTACAAAGACAGACAGGTAAAATTTGAAAATCTGCAGGGATATGGAAAGACGAATTCAGCGATGAAGGCATTTCCATCCGATGCCTGCACAGTTCCGGGACAGGATGCGCCGTATCTGGAGTATCAATTTGTTTTGGAAGAAAGCGGAACATATGAAGCAGAATTCTATATGCAGCCATCCAATCCGGTTACCAGAGAGAATCAACTTCTTTATGCGGTCAGGATAAATGAAGAGATGACAGAAACCGTAAACGCAGTGGAGAAAGATTATCAGGTCGGTGATCAGGCAGAGAAATGGGCAGAAGGTGTTCTGAGTCAGATTCGAAGACAAACAGTTTCGATAAAATGCAGAGCAGGGTTCAATACACTTCGGGTCTATCATGTGACACCCGGCTTCGTTCTCGAAAAAATCGTGATTTATCCGATGGGGGAAAAGCCGGAAGAAAGTTATCTTGGACCGGCAGAAACGTATCACGGCAGACAGGAGGAAAAATAAAATATGGCAGGAGCATATGAAACAGGAGTATACCGCAATATTTTTAAAGAGTGTGGATATTCCGAAGAGGAAATTGAAAAAAGAGTGAAAGAAACATTTGAAACAATCTTTTATGGAAGTGAAGAAGAGCGTTTCTATCATGAAGCAGGTGCGGACATGGGATACATGGAGGACACCGGAAATCATGATGTCAGAACGGAGGGCATGTCATATGGAATGATGGTGTGCGTCCAGATGAACCGGAAACAGGAATTTGACCGTTTATGGAAATGGGTACGGACGTATATGTATATCGAGGATGGTCCGGGAAAAAATTATTTTGCCTGGTCGTGTGCTGTCGATGGTACAAGAAACGCGGACGACCGGCACCGGATGGAGAAGAATATTTTGCAATGGCGCTCTTTTTTGCTTCAAAGAGATGGGGAGATGGAGAAGGCATTTTCGATTACAGCAGCGAGGCAAGAGCAATTTTACGGGAATGTGTCCATAAGGGAGAGCCAGGGCATCCGGGAGAGCCGATGTGGAATCCGGAAAATCATCTGATCAAATTTGTTACCTCTTTTGAGTTCAGTGATCCATCCTATCATCTGCCGCACTTTTATGAGCTGTTTGCGTTGTGGGCAGATCCCTGCGATCATGAATTCTGGAAAAAGGCAGCGGACGCAAGCCGAAAATATCTTCACACGGCATGTCACTTCCGAACTGGATTATCTGCGGAATATGCAGATTATGACGGAACACCGCATGCACAGCATCAGGAGATTTTCGGCCGTCATGACTGGTACTACAGCGATGCATATCGTACGATTGCCAATATCGGAATGGATCATCTCTGGTTTGACGCGGATCCCTGGCAGACGGAAAATGCCAATAAGCTGCAGCAATTTTACTGTGAAGAACAGGCGGAACACTGGGATGGGGTATTTCTGACTGACGGCACCAGGCTGGAAGAAAAAGCACTTCATCCGACGGCAATTATTGCGGTAAATGCACAGGCCTCACTTGCCGCAGACGGACCGTATGCAGAGGAATGTGTAAGACGTTTCTGGAATACACCGCTTCGGACAGGCGAGAGACGGTATTATGATAATTTTCTGTATCTTTTTGCAATGCTTGCTTTGTCAGGAAATTACCGGATCTATCGGTAATAAAATCATATATTTTGCAGGAAGGTTTCCTATAGTTTCTCCCGGTGTACAGCACCGGGAGTTCTGTTACAATGGAGTTATCTTGAGTTAACACAGGAAAAGCAGGAGGAATAATAAGGATGGAAGGACCGAAGGCGCCAAGAGATCCGGAAAAAATGAGACCCTATTTTTATATTTTAAAGGACAAAGAAATTTTTGGATCAAAACAGGAAGATGGAACCGGAATCCAGTTCGTGTATGAGAGTGACGGAAGACTGATCAACAGTGCACAGATTGCCGGAAATATCACAGATCAGGAGGAACTGGCTTTACTGGAGAACGTAGAAGGATTTCGAAAACTGGTACACAGCATCGGAATCTCTGTGGAACTGGATGATCCCAGAGAGTCTGTTGAATTTGTGTTTCAGATGTATGGAAAAAAGGATCTCTATGGAGGGGGAACGAATCTGAAAACCAAACTGCCCGGAGATGGAATGGAGAGAAAAATAGATCTGTCCGATTATACATGGACAGAAGATGATGATATTCCGGGGCAGATAAAATTTATCTTTCAGACACCGGAATTGCTGGGAAAAGCAAGTGTAAGACTTTATTTGAATGATGGATATGATGCACCGAAAGAAACCGCAGAAGAAAAAATAGATATTCGTTCGGAAGAATACAGGGAAATGATACAAAGATCTCTGATGAATTTCGGAAATACCTGCCGGATACAGAGAGTAATTGAAAAAGCCAGAGACGGAAAAGAAGTTACGCTTGCATATATCGGCGGATCTATCACGCAGGGGGCGGGAGCAATTCCGATCCATACAAAATGTTACGCCTATCAGTCCTGCCAATTATTTCAGAAGCGCTTTGCAGCACAGGATAATGTCAGATTGATAAAAGCAGGAGTGGGAGGCACCCCTTCGGAACTGGGAATGATCCGTTTTGACAGAGATGTTCTGCGCAGAGAGGAACAGCCGGATCTTGTAGTGATCGAATTTGCTGTTAATGATGAAGGGGATGAAACAAAGGGGGACTGCTATGAAAGCCTTGTACGTAAAGTGCTGAATCTTCCCTGGAAGCCTGCTGTAGTGCTTCTGTTTTCTGTTTTTGCAAATGACTGGAATCTTCAGGAACGCCTGAAACCGGTGGGATACCGCTATGATCTTCCGATGGTCAGTATACGGGATGCCGTAAGCCCGCAGTTTCAGATGCCAAAAGGACAGGGACGGGTTCTGACAAAAAATCAGTTCTTTTATGATATGTTTCATCCAAACAATATGGGGCACACGATTATGGCGGACTGTCTGCAGTATTTGTTTGAACAATGCGATCTCAGGAATCAATGTGGGGTTGAAACACTGGAAAGACAGATGAAGGCGGAAGAACGACTGAAAGAATGCATGAGCGAGCCACCCGCAATCGGAAAGAGTTTTGAAACAGTTCGTCTGCTGGATCGAAAAGACAGATACAGAGGAGCCGAAATTGATGAAGGTGGATTTACAGCCGTGGACAGGGAACTGCAGAGTGTCGAAATGGATGCAGAACTTACACCTGTGCCGCAGTTCCCGTATAACTGGATGTATGATGGCACCAATTCCGATAAAAACTATTTCGAAATGACGATAACCTGCAGAAGTCTGCTTCTTGTTTTTAAAGATTCCGGTGAAATTTATACGGGAAAAGCAGAGATTTCCGTAGATGGAGGATACTGTATGACAGCGGATCCGCATATCAATAACTGGCTGCATTGCAATGCGGTCATTCTTTTCCAGGAGGAAGAGAGTAAGAAACATATCGTGAGAATTACAATACCAGAAGAAGACAGGAATAAACAGTTTACGATTCTTGGATTCGGGTATGTACAGTAAAGGAGAAAGTTATGGTAACGGCAAATAATCCAATTTTATCCGGTTTTTATCCGGATCCGTCGATTTGCAGGGCGGGGGATGATTACTATATTGTAAATTCAAGTTTTGTTTATGCCCCGGGAGTTCCGATTTTTCACAGCAGAGATCTGGCACACTGGGAACAGATCGGAAATATTCTGAACCGGAAGGAGCAGCTTCCAGTAGAGGGAAGTGAAATCTCAAGAGGTATTTTTGCACCGACGATTCGTTATCATGAAGGATTATTTTATATGATAACAACAAACGTAAGCTACGGCGGAAATTTTATTGTTACAGCGAAAAAGCCGGAGGGTCCCTGGTCAGATCCGTATTATCTTGGTGAAGAAGCAGCAGGAATTGATCCAAGCCTGTTTTTTGATGAGGATGGAAAATGCTATTACTGCGGAACAAGACCAAACCCGGAAGGTGTGCGATATAATGGGGACTGGGAAATCTGGGTACAGGAACTTGATCTGAACACCATGAAACTGACAGGAGAAAGCATGGCAATCTGGAAAGGTGCGGTAAAAGACTGCATCTGGCCGGAAGGGCCGCATATTTACAAAATCGGAGAATATTATTACCTGATGCATGCAGAGGGCGGTACAGGTCCGGAACACAGTATCTCAGTTGCCAGAAGCAGAAAACTGTTTCAGTGGTTTGAAGGATGCCCGAGGAACCCCATTTTTACACATCGCAATCTGGGAATGGATTATCCGGTGATTTATGCAGGCCATGGAGATCTTGTAGATGATGGACATGGAAACTGGTATGTAGTAATGCTTGCTTCACGGCCGTGCAGAAAACACAGCAGTATGGGCAGAGAGACATTTCTTGCTAAAGTGATATGGGAAAATGGATGGCCGGTCATTGCGCCTGGAGTGGGACATCTGGAAGAGCAGGTGGAAATCCCAATGGAAGAATATCGCTTTGCACAGGAAGTTACAAAATGTGATCAGATTCATTTCTGGGATAAAGAGTTGGATCAGAGACTGATTGGAATTGGCGGGTGTGATGAAACCATTTATTCGCTGAAAGAAAAAGAGGGAATGCTGCGGTTGTATCCCCGAAAAGAAAGTATTGCAGAAGCAGCCTATTGCTCCTATCTTGGATTACGGCAG
>OLNR01001263.1_pt1 | contig 15400 bp, 32 predicted proteins | sample 1672231 | NCBI WGS metagenome assembly OLNR01 (sample SAMEA3136662, study PRJEB25190) | human gut metagenome
CGGCGATGTAGGGGAGGGGGTAGTTTTTTAGACACCCCCCTACATCTTAATCGAATGCGTATACGTGTTCGTCGCTCTTTCTTTCAACTTTCTTATAAATATTTAAGAAATCGTTAGCGATGATAGTATCAATTGCTTTTTCTTTCTCCTGTTCTTCTTCAACTTCCGACAAATCGTCAGGAAGGTTGGCAAGTAATCTTGCTAAGTAACCACAAGTGTTGTATCCTTTTTCGTTATCAAACAAAAGCCATTGAGTGAAGTCGTCAAACGGATCAAAAGGATTATCAAATGTAGTTAATCGATGTTCAATCATTCATTAAACTCCTTTCAAATACTTATTTACGGTTGACGCTGATATACCCAACTTCTTAGCTATCTCATCAATAGTATAGTTAGATCCACTCAACGCTTTGATTCTGTTTACTTTGGCTGCACTAAGTTCTTTAGTTGCTTTTGGTGTAGCTAATTGTCTAAGTACATCGATATCAGTATTATCAAGTATCTTCTTAAGTACATTCTCAGATACAGCACCAGCCTGAATAGCTTTCCATTCATTCTCCGTAATTGGTATAGATCTGTCACGTCTAGCAATAGAACCTACTTCATCTCTATATTTAGAGATTGCCTGTTGTTTAGCTTTCTTAAGATCTTTCTTAGACATCTCAGTAGTTTCTATTTTCTTATTAACTGCAGCATTGGCTTTACGTTGTGCTTCTCTCTCACGAGTAGCATTCAATAGTGCAGTGTTAAGTTTAGCTTTTAAAGAATCAACCTCTTTCTGATACTTCAATTTAGCTTCACTACTATATGCTATCTTACCGGTACTCATCATCTCTTTACGTGCTTCATTAGCCATAGCTTTCATACTATTAGCATAATCAGCATAAACGAGTTCCATTGGATGTCGTGCTTCTGAAACTAGGGTATTAGCATCATCTGTTTCTCCCATCCTAGTACTCTTCTGATATCGAGTCTTTACAACTTCCGTTATCTCACCTGTTTTAGGGTCCAACTTCTTAACGGTATACTTTGAGTCATCGGCAGTCTTATAGATCAACGCTCCCTCAGGGCGGGTTGGATCGTAGTCTGGGGTGCCTTTGATATTAATCTTAGGTGTACCCTGACGTTTCTCAACCTGCTTCTCTCCTTTACTTCTTGAAATAAGAGTTGAAGCTCCGCCATAACGCATTCTTCCATTCTCATCCATATGAGGCTGGTATTCTTTACGTAGTGCACGAATATTGTTATCTAATTCACTCTGCTTATAATCCAGCTTATGTTTTTCAGCATCAATAACAACCATTGAATGCCTAACAGCTCTAGCTAATTTATCAGAACTAGCTCCAGCCAACGTCATATCTGTGATTAGATTAGATATTTTACCCATCTCAGTATCAGTTTTAGTCATGATTCGGTATTCTTTACCGTTTCGATAGTAATGTTTATTACCCTTTGAATCCTCTTTAACCTCCGATGCACCATAACTTGTCTTTGGATCAAATCCTTCTAATCCTTCTAATGGTTTTGTGGATGTTATCTTAACTTTTCCAGCTTTATCATGTGTTGGAATACACATTACTGTATCGCCATCAAAATCAGCACCGCTCAAACGTTCTGCAACTTTACTATTAATACCAACAGCATCAGGCACATCTGTACCAAGAAGCTTTCTAGCTTGCGGTTGTTTATTATTTACTGTTAAAATCGGTATTTCAAATGTTCCACCATGAGGATATCTTATCAAAGCAAGCTTAGTACCATTTTCATAATTAGGTGCGTAAACTTCTGTATCCTTCATAGTTGTGATTGGAATAATAACATGATATCTTTGACCTGGCAAAGCGGCCGCTTTAAGATCAACAGCTGCAGAATCGCATGTATCCGAAAATTTCTGTAACAGATATTTCTTAACAGTAGGATTAGTTAACGATTTAATCTCGTCAAACTCTGCTTGTTTATCAACACGAGCAAGACCTAATTGTTTCTTAGCCATATAAAGAGATTGCTTAGATAAGAACTGAGATGGTAGTGTGTTATCCCAATTATTCCAATCACCTTCATCTGATTTCTTATTAATTAGACCGAGTTTAGCTCCTGGTTTACTAGCGCTAACTCTTTCTCCAGTCTTTGGATCATACCAATATTGACCACCTTTATCAGTGTCCTTTATTAATGCCCCAAAAGGGTTGTCGGGATCAGCTTTAATAGGTTTCAGTACATCCATCATCGGTGTACCTTTTGATTTGTTTGTGTTAAACATAACATCTACGCCTTTTGGCAAATCATCAGAATATACAGCCATTCCTTTAAGATAATGCGTGCCATCAACCAATATACGAACCTGTGCATATCTTGATTCACCAAGGCTTAGATCTTTCACGCCTCTTCGAATTTCGATAACACCATCTTTCTCAATACCACCATCTTCGTTATATCTGATCTTTAATCGTTTAGAATCTAAAGAAGCTGGATAACTAAATTTCTTTTCATATGTATCACCACCATCACGAGTAATATAATCTTTCAAAGAATATACTTTGTCGTAATTATATATCTCTTTATGTTCCGTTCCTGGTTTACAAATAACTCTCTGATTGATCTGTTGCCCAGGATTGGTTGCCTGTGGAATACCACCTTTATAAATTGGATATCCTTCTCGTTCCAACAAATATAAAGCCTGATCGAATTTAGTCTTTGATACATTAAGCTCTCGCTCAACACCGGTACCAACATCGACCATTCCTTTTTTATCGACCTGTTCTTTAATAAAATTTGCTGTCTCTTTAGATTGTTTCATTCTCGATTCTGATTCTGTATTAAACCAACTTCGAACAGTTGATTCATTTACCCCCATTTTTCTACCAATCTCAGAATCATTTAACCCATCTTCTCTTAAAGACTTTGCAGTTGCAACGTTATACGCTCTACGTTCATCTTTAGCTAAAGCTTTCTCAATTCTATATTGGGTAGTATTGATACCAAATGCTTCTTTTATATTTTCAGGTGTTTCGGTCCAACCAGTTTTCTTTAAATCTTCGACTCTACTAATAAAGTCTTTACTTCCATGCTGATAAGGATCTTCGCCAGAACCCCAAGGATATCTACCGCTTCGACGAGGCATTCCATAATGCTCTATGTATTCTTCATCAGACATTCCTGAATCCAAATATATACTCATCATTTCTTGAACAACTTTATTCATCGTCCTAATTCCTCCTCGTCTCGTTTTTCTAACAATTTATCATCATGAATAATAATGTCCATAATGGTTGATATATCATCAGGATCTGGTTTATGAATTATCACCTCATCGTTCTGATATATTCGCAGTTCTATATCTTTTAATTCATTTGGTTTTAATCTATATTCCAAACAGAATAATGCAGTATATACTTCTAACTGATCCATTTTAGCTGGATGATTACCAGTCTTAAGATCGTGAATTCGCAATATACCTTTATCGAAACTGATTGCGTCTGCGGTACCAAAGAAATGATCTGAATAAAATAAGACAACTTCAGTATTCATTCGAAAACCAATTGCATCATTCACGTATGCATATAAAGTTTTCTTAGACCGAGGTTGTCTTATTTTTAAATCAATTGTATTCTTAGCCCATTCATGTAACTGCGTTCCTATGTACGAAGCTTTCTTGTTGTCATAGACACTAAGTAATTTCTCATCATCATATCTTAACCATGCGCTTTGACTCGCGCTGAATGGAGCATGAAGCCCTTCAAGATTTGAATGTTTGTTCCAAATCATTTAATACGTCCTCCTTATTCTCTGGATATATAAAACGCGAAAATGACATGTCGTCCATTTTATCAACATAGTAATCCTGATTTGGTCTATGTGAAGCTTTCTTACTTTTCTTAACTTCAAGTGAAGCCCACTTATCTTTGTATAAAATTAAAAGATCAGGAATGCCTTGAATGTCTGCTGAGTCAGCTTTCATAACAATGCATCCTGGAAATTTATTTTTTAACTCTTTTTTCAAATCAGATTGAAATTTACTTTCTAACATTTTTATCTCCTTTCACTTTCATCCATCCAACTCACACAAGATGGTTTAACATGTCAATAATAAAAAACCATCATACACAAGAAAGGAGTCCATCTTGTATGAGTTATCAGATGAACGTCTTAAGTAAGTCAGAGAAATAAAAGAGAGACAACTAAAATCAGTCCTCTCTCTCATAAAAGGGCATGTTTTTTTCGCGAATTTTAAAAATAGTAAAATTTTGTAAAAATGCGTGTTTTTTATAGTTTTGGTCAAAAGCCCACTTTTTTTCGCAAATCTATATATATTTATTAATTTTTTCTTCACAATTAAATAGAAATAAAAGTGGGTTTTTGACCAGAAACCCCGCAAACCCGCATAAATACGTGGTTTTTGCGTGGCCACTTTTGTTTTTAAAAGTGGGCAGAAAGTGGGCAAATGGCCAAAAACTGACCAAAATTCTTCAAAATTGACACAAAAATAACCCGCCATTTTCACAAAATTGACGAGTTGCCCAAACATAATTGACCAAAAGCCCACTTTTATTTTCAAAAGTGTCCACAAAATTAGCTAGATTTTTTGTTATAAAATTGCTCTCTTTCCTCCTTCATACGAAAAATATCCTTAAGTTGACACGCTCCATTTGGGTATTTTTTCATACGTTTTTCAGTCAAATAACACTGCTCAACATACTTACAATCGTAGCAAGATTCTTGTTTTCCATCTGAAATATACTTGTCAGTAAACATCTCACGATCGTCTTCACGAGTGTACGCACGTTCGCAACTCGTACATAACCCAAGCAAAATATTACGCGTCATACTCTTTTCATACCTACAACCTTTACAAGATTTCATATGCGTCACTCCTTAACTCTAAACGCACTACATAGATGACTTCCCTCATATGCACGAGCACCATAATAATATATACATCGACCTGGAGAATCGTATCTAGGACCAGGCATATAATAACGACAATTTTTACAATAATGTTTTCCATCATTATCTACGAAGAAGAAATACCCTATTACCATCACAAATGCTAAAAATATTGCTAATCCTAAATATAATGCAAATAAAATATCTATATCCATATATCTCACTCCTTCCAATGTACATCTGTTACATTCCAAGTAGCCCTGTAAGCTGTGTTTTCTCGTTCTGATAAAATCGTTTTAGGTCCGTATGATAAGAATGTATTTATTATTTCGATAGCTGTCATATGATACTTCAGTGTGAGGCATCTTATAATCTCGGTGTATACAGGGGGTGTTACACTAATGTCTCTACGATCAATAGTCGGACGTGAACCACCGTTACACTTACTTACCTTATCAGCCAATACCTCATAAAAGTCTGGTAAGGATTTATAGCACTCTTCTTTTGACAATACAATAGTTGTCATATAACATCACTCCTTTCTAACAGCACTCCAACAGAATCCATCATCTGGAGTTGTCCTATGATATAACTCGCAATAATCACAAAACTCATGACCAATGTTCTCTTTCCAGAAATACTTACAGTCAACACAATAGCAATCTGCTGTAGGCGCATCATCAAAACGTCTTTTAAATTTCCGTTTCCATTTCTTCATAGCCCACCAAGATTGCAACAATCGCAATAGCTTCACAACTCTAACTAATAGTTCACTCACAACAAAAATGGCACCTGATACTGCCAGAACGACAACACCAAATGCCAAACAAAATAAGAACACCAATATCACAAAGATGATAATACCGAATAATATACTACTGATCACTCCGCTTTCTCTCCTTTAAACTTCTCGTAAATATCAACAGCCTCTTTTCCCTGATACGCCAGCTTAATAGTGGCCATCTGATTCATCTGCTTCTGACCAACAATCAAAACAGAATCTTCTTCTTTACCTGTTGAATTTGTAAAACTAACAATAAAACTCTCTGTTACTGGTTTCATTAAATACCTCCTATTTATTCAAGTGAATCCATTTCAAATATTGATTGTATATTTTATCAGTAATCAACTCTGTATGTCCGAAAGTAACTGGGATGAATATGGATGGATAATTAGCAAACAACCACTCTCGAAAATTACGTGTTAATTTAATCATAATGAATATCTCCTTTACATTTCTCGATACAGCTACAGATCCTATCTACAATTCCGTAGACACCTACATAAATAATCAAAGCTTTAATAATAAAAACTAAAATATCACTCATTTCTCATTCCTCCGTTTTACATAATCCTTAATCAGCGAATATAACAAAATACTACAACAGATAATCCCTATTATGCCATTTATTGAAAATATCACAATTGATATAATTTCAAAGATCGTACGCATCATTACCATTTCCTCTCGTCTTCCAAGAGTTTTCGATTGCACTAGGATTAACTGATTTTTTGTTATTCTTCTTTTCTATAGAATCAGCAATTCGATCAAGCGATCTTGCTATACTCTGGAAGGCTTTTAACATGTTTTTGTCATACATATCTCTTGTACTCATAACATATACCTCGCTCTCGTAAATTTTGTTTTTGCTTCGAACTCTTTTTTGCTCCAATAACCATACTCTGTGCCATCTACAATCACTGCCACGCCGTCCTCAGTGATTCGGTCAAATGTTGATAAAACTTCTCTTTTTAATACTGGAAGATAATTACTAATATATTTAGAACGAATATCTATACGATGCTGCACTCTTGCTGCGTAATTTTCGTCTTGAACTCTTCCACTTACTAATAATCGTTTGTCATCTGCCATCTCTCTTTTTGCTGCACGATATACCAGACCAAAACTATTAGCAATACCTGGTAAATTATTCACAGCTCCTATGTAAAGATATCCACTACCTCCTTTCGTTCCTATTGATACAGTTGATGCTTTCGTTCCCTTTAAATATTCGCTTAAATTCATTTCTCTGACCTCCTAAAATAAAGATATTATTTTCTTCTACGTTTCTCCTCCCAATTGATTGGCTTATGAGAATATAGATTGACAGGATGAGCTAAGCACTCATCGCATGGATCTTCATCCTCGTTTTTATTTGTGTATTTGCAAGTATGGCAGTATTCATTAAAATGTACCTGCTTTAAATCGTATTCCATTAGTCTAACTCCTTTTGTTTTATGTAATATATTGGGTCGTGATCACTAATCACATCAAAGTTACTGTCTATAAGTTTCACATTAGTACCACAGATAATATCTGGAATTGGTCTTATACCTAGACATTGTTTTCTTGAGAATACAAATTTAGTTCTTGTATTATCTGTAGTTATAACAAGCTGATTGAAATGTTGTCTATATTTAATATTTGCTTCTCTAAGCTGATCAACAAGCATCAAATATTGATGTCTTGCATCATTTCCACCCTCAGCTAATACTAAAATGTTAAGCATGATTGTTCCTCCTCTTTCTTATAAAAAGAAAAGACTCAGACATTTTTTATTTTCTGAGTCCTCTCAATTTTTATTTAATTACGTTGAAATGTGCTTTTGCTCTAATTTTATCCAGATCTTCCTGAGTGTATCCTCTATCGCGTAATAAAGCCTCTTTCTTTAGAATTTCTCTTTCAAGTGATTCATTATTTTCACGAATAAAATCACTTAAAGTTTCTAATTCCTTATTCTGACGCAATATTTCACGCAATATTGGATCGTCCTCTGGATTGGTCTTTTTCCTTCTAAAAAATTTAAACATTTACATCACTCCTTTCATTAAAGGCTATGTTTTTTTAGCGAGGTTTTAGTTCAGCATGATTGTTCCTCCTATACATGAGATGGGTTACTTTGTCCTGCTATGATCATAGCATCTTCGACCGCCTGTTCAGTCATTAATGGTTGACAGCCAACATCACGCATCATATTATATTCATCAGGAAATGCTAAAACAACACCTTTAGCGTCTCTGCTGCTATAATATATAGCTAATAAATCCCTACAAATTTCAGCAGTCTTTCTATCAACACTAAGACCTGTTTTTACTTCTACGTTAATTTCGCCAATAACGGTTTTGTTTTTATTCATATTCTCTGACCTCCTATTTTGATAATAAATAAAACTTAAACCAATCTGGTAAATTTGATACTGATATGTAATAGGTAATACTCATACCAAAACATATAAACGATACTATCCCTAGTATAATAAATACCATATACCATCCCAAATAACCCTTAATTTCAAATGATACCGCCAATATTACTAAAACGATAAAAGCTATTAAAAATATTACTACCCACATATTTGTCTCTCCTTAAACAACTACTCTGCAAATACCCCAGCAATAAACATCCAATCCATTACGATATAGAAGTGCTTTATAATCACTTAAATATGATAACTCTTTATATTCTTCGAGGTGTAATTTCGGTTTGAGTTTGCGATATTCGTAAGACATATAATCATATGCCTTATCATAAGTTGTAAATTGTTCGGTATTAATCTCATGTCCATCAGTCGAAATCACTATAAAACGCTGTTCCATGATTATTTCTCCTCTCTCCCTTTAAGATGTCTTTCTATAGAATCACACAATGTTCGATTTGAACAATCTATAGAAAGAATAGTTACTGCTACTGTGTGATCAGTGTATATATCGTCACGATGCATAGTTGCCTCGAAACATGGACACCCCTGACATTTTTCAGCTAAATGGTTTTCTGTTTTGATCATCTTCTCTAACCTCCTAATCTAAAAAGAGAGCCTACCATTTGATAGACTCTCAAATAAATCCTGACCAATCTTACAACGATCCATAATAAAATTCATAACAAGACAACTAGAATGATCAAGATTTTTTAACGTTTCAATTGTTGCGTCGAATATGATACAATATCCATGCTTTATGAACGTATATTTTATAGCTTTTGATTCGCCTATATACTTCATGTCGTAATCAATATTGTATTTGTTAAAATAATCAGCGAGTTTCAGCATTATCCACTCCCTGACTTTCCAGCCATTTGTTCAAAGATACAGCACAATCTCCACAAAGGTCGTAATCATCATCAGTAAAAGTATAACCATTCATATCTGTCGCTCGTATACTCATTTTATTAAATACTTTTCCGTAATCGCCATCATGATATGGTAGAAAAAATTTCCCGCATACATCACATTTCTTTGCATCCATCTTTATCACCCTTTCTCGATAATGGTATATTGATAGTTTCTGGTATAGAATTTTCTGTGTTATTAAAATGATAGTATGAACCAATTATTGTTTTCATAATACAGTATAAATATCCAAGTTCAAGATGTCGTGGTGGAACAATATAAACTATTTGTCCAGACACTACACCAGTATATACCTTTCTAAGAAGTTCTTTCTGATAATCAAACAACTCAAGGCCTAACACCCTTTCAGTAAATTCGACCACATCCATTTTCTCTTTATTCACAGTATCCTCCTAAATAAATATCTACACCTTCATCAGCTTTAATCTCTTTGATATCAATGTCGACATCTGATATATCTCTAATGTAAGAGTCATCTTCATTCATGGCTATTTCATACAGTTCTTGAGCAATTAAGTATTTAGCAGACTCAGCCGAATCTTTTTCAGTGTAAATTCCAAATACATAGGATTCATAACCCCATCCATCTAAATTTTTATTTCCATGAACTAAATATAAAGTCATAATATCCTCCTTAATCTGGTTCACACACTTTTACACGACCTTCTATAACCATTCTACCGGTAGTCGTATCTCTATATTGTTCAATTCTAACGAATTTTCTTACACCATCGGTAATATCTTCAAGTAAATAATTCTTCATTAGATCCTGATAATAATTCAAAGTTTCATATTTAGGATCAAGCTCTTTTCGTGCAGCTAATGTAACTATCTGATAATGATCAACAGACATGATAGGTGATGGATATCCCGGAATATATTTTTGTAAACGTTCGTTCTCTTTCTTTAATTTCTTACATTTCTGTCTTAAATTCATATTATCTTCTCCTCCATGTTCCCCATCTAACGATTTTTACGTCTCTGGTGTACCATTTTTCATGTAAAGGCGATTCTGAAAAAATGTCAATTACATTTCCTTGTACCTTATTTCCAGTATCAACGGCATAATATTCTTCTCCGTTGATTGTTAAGATACTTCCGAGTGGAATAATATCTGGATCTACCGCTACAGTATAAAATCTACTACTTCTTACACCCATAGCGGTACGATACCCCCACTGATCTTCTCCAATCCAGTAATATGTAATCTTAAAAGTACCGAATCTTCTGCCCAAATCTTTTCGAACTTCTTCTTCTCTGCGTTTTTGCTCTGCTTTTTTACGTTTTATAGCCTCTTTTCGTGCTTTTTCAGCCCGTTTCTCTTGTCTGATCTTCTCATCGACGTGTGGTTTGAATGTTTTTTGCACTTCTTTATAGCCTTTCAAGTCCGCATTGCTTTCTTCAGCTGCATTAACACTAGTTCCATTTACTGTTAACATACATACTAAGGATAAAACTGCTAAAAATTTCTTCATAGTAAAATACCTCCTTTAAATCTTTGTATAAATATCTGTTTTTTATTTGTTTATTTTTCTTAATTTACGTTCGTTATATTCCTCTTTTGATATCTCAGTCCAAGCACCTGGTTCATCATCCTCAGGCTCTCTAAAGAATCTGTTAATATTAATTTTTTCTTGTTTACCTGCTTCGGTTTTTAACGCGTAAAATACTCCGATAGTATCAAAATCTCCGTTTTTCTTATCTGTCAGGAAATCTTCGCAATAAACTTTGATTGGATTACCGGGCATATAAGGCATTGTAATAGGAAACATTTCATCAATAATGCCTCGAACCAAACCTGATGAATAACCAACTTTCGGATTATTAATATTAAGGCAATATGAACTATCGACATCAGAATATTTAACGACTCCATCCGGATAAACATGTTTAAACAATGAACTCATTCTCGTACATTGGTATGATCTATAACCATAACCATTTGCTGCTCGAACATCCCAAATATCATCCGTATCTTCAATTGATGTTAAAGGTTGTCGGTTCAAAAGACGATTTAGTATAGATTGTGTTATTTTTATACTAAAACCTGAATGTTCGTCTTCTAATAAACTTTCAAAAGCTTTTAATGCACTCTCGTAACAAGCACATCCATAATTAAATTCATCTTCTTTTGCGTTGTCTCTTTCTTTTTTACAGGCAATCTCGACTTCTCTTTTTGCCCAATCTAACATGTTACTCATTTATTTCTCCTTCCACTAATCCCATCCAGTGAACTTCCGCTCATTGAACTTCTTTTTCTTTGTAAGAGCCTTAGATATAGCAAGATCAATACCACTTCGACTCTTCAAATGGTAGTAATATAGGTCTTTATATGGCGTATTTAGCCTATCGATACGTCCGGATGCTTGTTCCATAACTTTATAAGAGTAATTCTGGCTGTAAAATATGATTGTGTCTGTTTTTATACAGTTCCAACCCTCACATCCAGCCGTATATTGAACTAAATATACCCAACTTTTAGTGTTTGGCACTGGTTGATGTTTATGTCCGTTCCATTGAGCTACCTCTACGTCTTCTCCATAAGCAATATTCATAAGAATGTCTAATTCATAGTCAAAGTTATAGAATATGATAACTCTAGGCGACTTCTCCAATATTTCTAAAACAGTCATAGCTCGTCGTTCATCTGTATTCACAATCCGTCGCAAAACATAACACAAACCAGCCGCTTGTTGTATTGGTTCGTCCTTATAAATGTCCCAGCGATTTCTGATTACATCTTTATAAGTAGATATATCATACGGAACGTAGATATCCTCATGATGTGGTACAGTATCTCTAATGAAATCCATATCAACCAATATTTTGTTTCGTAATCGTATTAAACGACCAGTATTCAAATATCGATCAATTTTGGGATATTTTGTATATCGAGAATATATCACATGCTCTCTTATAAATTCTGTTCTGTTTTTATAGAAACCGTTCGCAATAAACACTGGAACATAATCCATCCAGCAATCACCACTAGTGGCGGACAATATGATCCACTTATTTACCTTAGCTATTTTTAAAAATGCTTTAACCCATGCTCCAGATCCTTGTACTCGATCTTCGTCAAATATAAAGAACGCATTTTGTACACCCACATATTTTTTTATATTATTCCAAGAATCAATTACCACTTTGTTTTTATAGTAATTCTCTCCACCTGGTTCCGCGTAAAGATGATATGGAAGTAATTCTTCTTCCCACTCAAGAGAATCTCTTTTCATAGCTGTTGTTATGATATATAGATCCTGCGGTTTTTTCATAGGTTTAAAATTTGGAATCATGCTTCCGCCATTTTCTTTAAAATAATAATAAAGACCTGTACGACTCTTCCCTGATCCGACACCACCAGCTAAGATGCAGCCACTAAACATCTCGTTGACTGCATCTAACTGATAATCTCTTAAGAACTGTGTTCCCATCAGATCACACCATTCTTTTGCATTAATTTATAATGTGTCACCTGAGCTCTACGATATTCAGAAAGCAAACCTTTCTCTTCTAAGGTTTTCTCACTCATACCAAAACATCCAAGAACGTCGGCATCACCTTCCCAGTTGATTGCATATTCGTGGTTATTCATTTCGTATAGAAACGCTTCATATGCTACATCATGGTTTTTTATAAGCTCGTCGAGTTCCTCTTTATGCCGTTTGATCATATTAAACCAATTTGGAATATCTTTTTTTCTAATAACATCTCCATACCCAGTAATACTTGTACACTCTTCAACTTTAGCATCCAACTCTTTTAATGCTTTATCTAATCCTTCATCAGAAAATGCGTATTTTATAGGGAAATCGTTAAGCTCTTTTTCGTGTTTTTTTCTGAGGTCTAAATATTTTTTTAATTGACTCATAATATTACCTCCTAGATTTATTCATCTTCAGGGAACTCTTCCTCGGCCATCCTTTCATCAAAACGATCTACCCTCTGGCGAATCCAGATAGACTGTAAATATGCTGCTCTGAATGGTTTATCCTGTACTACGTCATCATACGGACGAATATCTAAATCTACAGATTCAATATCCATCTGATCAATTGTTCCTACCGTATTCTCATTTAATTTGATAGTTCGTGATCCTGACTGTACGATAACTTTAGGACCTCTACTGTTAAATTTCACTTTTACTGGAAGAGTGATGAATGGTGGTTCGCCTTCCTCTCTGTTAGGTTTGATTTTTACGTTCCATGCAACACCATATTGGTTTTTATCGTTTAATAAAGCATCTGCAATTTCCTCATCAGGGATAACTAAAGCAAAGTTTCTATCTCCCTCACGGTTGTATTTGTCGCCAACACCTGCAAAATTACGATATACAATATGTGCTTTATCAATCTGTAAAATTCCTCTTGGTCCAAAATTTAAATTCATAGTTCTTTCTCCTTTTTCTTTGAAATATAATTTGGTTAATAAATTTAAAACAAAAAAGAAAGAGCCCTAATTAGGACTCCTCTTCGTTTTCTGGTTTTGAATCTTTTAATTCTTCACTATTTTTCTTTTTCTGTAACTTGTTATATGCTGGTTCTAACATAGCACCAACTAGACCATTCAAAAATGAATAAGTACAATGTGCTACTAAAACACCTGCTCCAAGTTTCATCCAATCTTTGATTTTCATGATTCATCACTCCTTTCCATAATAAGCTTTGTTTTTTACGCGAATGGCACTGTTTCTGGCATACCATCTGGAATAGTCATAAAGTTAACTGGCTGTAACATCGGTGCCTCCTGTGACACAAACATCTCAAAGTCTCCATACTGAGATATAGTTTCGATTGCGTCATCTACCATTTTATTGTGATAACTCATATCTACCAGATTATCTTTATCATCCAATATCGTGATCGTCTTACCATCAACTTCAATATCTTTGGTGTTAACACCTCGCAACATTTCAGATTCCATCCAGCGATATCCTTTAGCACCTGATGCGTTATAGTTTTTGCCATCATTCACGCGATATAACACTCCGCCACCATGTCCGGGATTAACTGGTGTAAACTGTCCAACCCTTCCTACAAAATGTAAGTCATGTCCTTCAGCGATTTTATCTGCTAATTCCTGTGATTTAGGTTCAAACATCGTGTCAGAAATTTTTCCTTGCTTATACGATTTTTCTAGTTTTTCTAACTGTTTTTCGTATTCAGTAACATCCGGAAGTTTCTCATTGATGTCTAAATATAAATCACCTTTGGATACTGAAAATGTGGTACACAGATCATTAAACTCAACAATTTCCTTACTAAATAATGTCTTAAATACATAAGGAATCTGGAACTGAGTACCTGTAGCGGACCATTTTCCACCTTTTTTCTTATTATCATCTGGAACATATCCGTATAACTGCTGGCATTTCTCAGCTGTAGCAAAATTTGCAATATAAACTGCATCATTTACCAGACACATACGATCATATGTAGCTTCATGCTCGAACGTATAACCATACTGCTCTCCGAAATCCATTACAAACTGGATGATTTCAGGTGTTGCGTTTGGAATCTTAATAGAGTCTGTCTTAATATGTGCCACAGTAAATCCTCTTTCTTCTACGGCATATTTAAGATCAACCATAAATAACGCTCCACGCTTAGCGACAATATTATCTTTATTACGATTATCTCTAAATGCGTTATCGAAGTTGGCTGCAGTTAATCCGTAAACAGAGTTGATAGCTGTCTTTAACGCATTTGCAAGTTCTTTGGCTGTCATTTCTCCATTCTTAACCTTCTCAATATATGGCGTTAACTTACCATCTAGCATGCCGTTTACTTCTTCCCATGCTTCATGTTTTATACTAACTCGTCCTTCGACAATTTCTCTGAATCGTCTTGTAAATACTGGACCAAATAAACATTCAGCAATCGTACTATGCGGATGCATAGAAGCAATATCCAATAATGCTACATTAACATGAATACCAGGCTGAGCTTCTACATATCCACCCTCTCCTACTTTCTTACCGCGATACATAGAAACGCCATTCTCATATGTATATCCTGGAAAATATGGAAGTAAACTGCCTGCTTCTCCATGAGTCATACACATCATCTTTGGACACGCTTCTTGCAGGAAATCTCGTACATCTTCATTCAAGTCATATACTGGTTGGGATAAGTCGCGATAACAGAATTGATCCTGTGGATGTCTGTTCATTCCAAAAATAAACCTTGTTGTGAGTGTGTTTGTCGTATCATTTACAGTCATTCCTGCCAAATCTGCTAGGATCTGTCTGGCTGTCCAGTCCCCAGATAAATGATTAAACACCACTTCCGTCGCAATAACATCATTATCACAATATTCTGCTACAAGAGTCCATTTATCTTCTGGTACTGGTTCATCCCAAGGTAATCCAAGCTCCTGATGATGGA
>OLNR01001326.1_pt1 | contig 14934 bp, 8 predicted proteins | sample 1672231 | NCBI WGS metagenome assembly OLNR01 (sample SAMEA3136662, study PRJEB25190) | human gut metagenome
GATTCGTCCGCCATTATGTTGATGTGTATGACAAGACCGATGAGGAGACGCGCGATATTCTGCCGCTGACCCGTATTTGGTGGCCTGCATAGAGAAGCATGACCTCCGCTCATCACCTACGGAATAAATCGACGATTCCAATGAAATCTCTTCAGTTGCCGAATCTCTCCTTATGGGTACCCGTACGGAGAAACCATGCAGTGCCGTCTTCCAGAATCCAATCGAGCATAATCAGATTCCCAAGGAATCGAACAACTCGTCGGCCGTATGGAACCGCAAATCGCCTTTCGCCGAACGCTCATGGGCTTCCTGCAGTACGGAAAGAGTCTCAGCTGGGATTGCGCTCTGATACGAAAGATTCAGCGGAATGTGCCTCTCCCCCTGACGATCCGCCTATAGAACGTTGGAAACAGGCACGTCACTTGCTGGCAGCTTTCTTGAGCGCATTCTGCAGTTCTGGATCAACCGCAAACAGGTACAATCCATGCACGCCTCGTTTGAGCAAGACGTTCAGCTCGTTACGCAGATTGGATTGCGCATAACTGACCAAACCATTTCTCTTAACTACCGCGCTCCTATTACGGCTACCCTTCTCATCGAAAACAATTTCACCATTACGATACGTGACTGATGGCCCGATGATAACGCCTACATAATTCAAGTCGAATCCCTGGATAGAGAACGTCGACCCCACTTCGTTAAGCGTACGCGGATTCTCAGCCCAAACTTCATTGGAAGAAAGCGTTTTCTCATTTACTTTGATCTCATAGTTCCACGGATGACAAAAATAATCGGGATTCCCATCCGGATTTGACGCATCATATCCGCGTTGAACTCCTGGGGCCGAGCCCATATGCCATGTCCCCTGCTTGTCCCGGTACATTTCTACATTCCATAGTCCATCAGGACTGGAATCATTGGCTTTATTCCCATTATATTTCCAATCATAGGTAGCGACCACTCGAGAAAGACCGCACCCATCAACACCTGCAGCCTTTAAATACGCTTTTTCTTTGATGGCTTTACAGCTCAACAGGCGAATCGAAAATCTTTAGCTCAAATGGATCACGAATGTATTTACCTGTCTGCCGATCTTTTTCCCCAAGGTCTTTAGGAATTGACCCAACACTCTTTCCGTCCGCGAAATCGTCTATCCACTGCATTGTCGCCTCATCCGCCGCGATTCGGAATTGTTTAGTCAGACGTACATGACTAAATAGGTAACGTTCACCCCACATGTCCAGTGGCATGAATTGTTCCAACTGCCCATCTCGTATATCAACGCGCTCTTTCTGCGGAAAAAGTTTACGCAGTTCTTTCTCATCCCATCGTTGCGAGGTCTGTAGAATCTGGTTCGGGTCGAATACCGCGATGACCACTTTTGCACGACGAAGCAAATCATGGAGCATGTTCTTACCAGGATATCCTTGATTGCCCTGCGTGAGCAGCAAGTGGGCCTCGTCGACGAGCACGACATCGGCTTTACCTCGCGGCCTGTCCGGGATACCCCGATTACCTGCCTTTTCGCTGAACTGATTGATAAACTGGGATGGCTTAAATGCTATTCCATCGTTGCCTTTTTCCAGTCCCAGCTTGATTGCAATCTGATTATAGACATGCACCTGCTGCTCATGGTTGACCAGAATATAGGCCTTCCTACGCCTACTCTTGCCTCTTGTCTGTGCCAAAACATTTTCCAGGATATCTTCATCCTCCTCATCAAGATACCCATCAACATTCATCTCCGTGACGATCCTGTAAAACAGATGGCTAAACAGTACCGTTTTACCAGTACCAGCAGCCCCCTGTAAGAAAATCAATCGTGACGTATCCGCGTTATCTGTGTCAGAAAGAACATCGGACAATACGCTCATAATCGATTCTTCCGCAACAAGCTGATCCTCACTGAGCTGATGGAACGGTGACGCCTTGAACAAGGCTGAATCGCGAATAATCTCCTCCGCAGGAAACAATTCCGGATCCTGATGATTCAGCTCCAACCAAATGTCCGAGAAAATCTGCTCAAATTCATCCTGCGTGTAATAGTCACCTTGGGCATTCGTGCGGCGATTATTTAAAGTCTTTACTGAATTGGAGCCCAGAAGGTAATGCATCAGCCTGTTTTCCACGTCCAAGGTCAACGACTTATTGAAATGCGCATTACCAATAACGTACTGCCATACCGAACGTGGATTTTTCTGCAGACGCTTATGGAATTCTTTCCAGTCATCACGTATTTTCGAATCGTTTCGCAAATGCTGCATGGTCCGATTGTGAATATTGTTCGTTTCGCCCACATATACCGTGGGATAGTCAAAAAGGTAATGCAACGTGCTTCGTTCGACGACCGACAGTGGAACATCGCCGCAGCTTTCCGATAAGGCTTTCTCAATTTCAACTCTGTTCTCAATACTCTGATATGGCAGATGCATGATAATCGGTTTGGGAAGCGCGCTCTTCGTCATACACTCATTATGCTCCCACACAAACACATCGGAAAGTCGACATACATACTTATGCCTATATTTCCGATTAGCGAGCGGGTACAGACGTTTTCTCGGAGACAACCTACGCAATTGAAAACATTAACTTATACATAATTCCACGTACCACCCTCTCCGAGATACAGATTTATGTATCTGTCCAATTCCGGAAAACACACCCTTTAGCAATCTGGCAAAAGCTTTCCACCCGTTCCTACAATAAAAGGATCAGTGCAGACATGACCATTCAGCGTTCATCATCAACCACAGGAGGTTAAACGATGGATCGGGCGAAGACATTAAAAGATGGCAAAGAGATAACTGTCTTCGCTCATGATCTCAGCAGTAAAGGGAGAAAGCGCATCGCCCATGGCGCTCGTTTCAAATGCCCTTACTGCGGTCGTCCAGTCGATCTCGCCGCATTGGACTCCACAAAAGTCACAACTTATTTCAAGCATCACCGAAATGATGAACTCGCAAAATTCTGTGACGAGTATGTCAGCGGTAACGGATCCGGAAACCTCCTCATGAGGAATCCGGTCGTTCCCATCTTCCTTGATCTCGAAGAAGAATCCACAAAACGGTACGTGCTGAAGGCAGGACTGTATGGCATCGGACGAAAACTACGTGATGATCTCAAAAAGAACGCAGAGGCTTATATGTCGGTCAATGGGCGAACGTACCAGTTATGGCAGATGGCAGCGGAATCTTTGAGTATTCCCATTCGGAAACTTCCAACGCTGGAACTAAGCAATGAGATAACGGTAATAGCTCCTGAATCCATACGCAGAAGAGTCGGGGAAGCTGAAGATTGTGAATCCGGCATGGTATTCACCAGCGACTACAGCGGCGCTCCGCCAAATCATGCCGACCATATTGGAATCCGAATCCGACGTGGAAATGACGTGTATGTGGGACGACGTTATTATCTTGTAATCGATTCAAGGGAGCCGAAACTGTCCAAGTCGGTTGCCACATCCTTCGATACGGCGAAAAAAGTCGGGGCTCTTACAGCAAACAGCTGTTTCACTGTTTGGCGTGTGTCTGTTGCCGCGTCATCCTCTAAGAGAGAGACCGCTGCGAATATGTTCGCCCATTTCGGCTGCCGCCTTACTGACAAGGAAAGAACAGTCGATTTGCTTTGGCCTCCATCTCTCACCTCCAATGGAATCGATCAGCCATTGTTCAAGAACACATCCGTCATATATCACGAACCGGAGGGAAACGCCAGCCACAAAGATACTGGAACCGTTCAACTCACGCATCCCGCAGAAATCTATGCGCTGGGAGACAACTACTTATCTCCATTCGGATATATTGGAACAGGAAAACATGAACGTCCAATTTATGAATTGGATACCGGTTTTTTGGTGTCCCGACCGGATGAATTCCACACATGGCGAATGATCAGCCAAGATCAAATCGATTTGTCGGCATTCTCGACATCGGAGTGTGACGAAGCGTCAGTGAGCCTAACATCAGAGGACAAGCCGGATCTGACTTGCTTATTCCCTGTAAACGTGGAGATACGCTCGAAAACAGGGAACATCCAGAACGAAAACCTCCTTGCAAACGAGAAAACGCTTCCTGCGAGGCGAAAAGATCTGGTTCTGGTTGCAGCAGCAAGGAAGACATTCCCAAGGTCTTTCCTGCTATGCGTCAACAATGCCGGCATGACAGTAAAGTCAGCATCCTGCCCCGTCACTGGGCTTGATTCAAAGTTACAACTACGAAAAGTAAGCCATGGCATGTCAATCACAATGAGACGCGCCGGCATCACAACCAGGAAAAATAACACATCAAAAAACAAAATACTAATCCAAGCAAGGAGAGGGGAATAAAAATGGCATGGGGACAAGAGTACATAAGAGAATCAATCTGCATGGTTCGGTACAACCATGACGGCACAGTCAACAATTATCTCCGTCTTGCCGACTATGATTCCCAAGCGTCGGATATCCCCTTCCTGTGGCTGGATCCCGGTCGTTGGATCGATAAGAACGATCCAGATGACCCAGCAACACTGTATTCGATGAGCATCACTAGCAATAGCGAACGTTTCAGTAGCGATTTCGTACGCCTGAGGTGGAGACCCAACCCCTCAAAGCCAGACAGGCCGACTGTAATTGACCCTTTCGATTTCCATAATTCGTCCTATGACACCAATCCGCGCGGTCTCATCGAGGTGGTCTATCTGACAGACAATAACGCCGCGCTTTCTGAGATGCTTTCTGTCGGATTCGAATACCAAGGCAGACCAGCAGAGCGGATTCTCCTCGTGTACAAGCGCCATAAGAAAAACATGCTGGAAGCGACTATGCTCCAGAACAACAAATTTGAATTCCAGAATGGAAGGGCGAAGCTACGGAAATACATGCATGACGGAAAGGTGACGGCACCCTGCTTCATCATCAATGAAGACGACGTGCTGGTGCTGCCTAGACAGTTCGGAGAAAAGACCGCACGGATGCTTTATTCAAAAGCCGCCCTTCCGGACTCCAAAGGCACCATACCCATCAGACCTTTTGAGGATTATGCTGACGACTATCTGAAATGGTATTGCGACCAATCCAGTTTCAATTATTCCAAAGACGAGCGTCAAAGAATCGCAGCGTTGTTCAAGGAGACCATCAACTCACCAACCACACTGGAAGCCTATGCGGGAAAGCCTCTCGATGAACGTGATGAAAAACTGTACTCGCACGCGGTGCAAAGGCTGATACACGCTGACGATGATTTGATGAATCGGATCATCATCCACGTATTGGCGGCAGACGAAAGCTTCCATCGTAAATGTCTTGATGTTGTTCTTACAAGCAAGGACCAGGAAATCGAGGAAAGGAACAAAACCCTCCAGCAAATCGAGAATCGTATACGCGAAAAGAACATTATGCTTTCTTCGCTAAAACAACGAGAAGCGGACGACGAGGCCAAACATGCGAAGTCTGTTGAGGAGCTTTCCCAACTCGACCAACAGATAAAGATGACGCGTCGCAATGAGGACGAGGTTCTGAAAGAACTGGAAAATAACGTTGCTCTGAAAATCGGGCTGCGAAGTGTCGTTCGGAACATGCAAGCGGCCACCGACAGCCCAATCGATTCGATTCCCCTCCCCTGCCCTCTGTCTGGCGCATCAAAGAAAGCAGAACCGGGAGTAGAAGCGGGCGGCACGCTTATCGACAATCTCGAAGATTCCGGCATATATGCAATCGGGGAAACCAGCACGGAAAAATTATCAGACGGATTACTGGCTACAATGGCAGCGACCAGATTCCTTGCCGTGGATTCATCATTCTGCTGCAGCATCGCCAATTCGTTGTCGTTCATGATATCCGGCAAACCCGCTTACCACGTCGCAGTGCCAATTGATTGGACCAATGCCGACGCCGTATTGGAGAAGGCAAATCAAGTAGACTGCACAGTCTTGGTGATAGACAATATCATCGACACCATGAACGAGGGACTCCTGTTCTCCCTTGTACGATCGGGAACCGATAAGACTATCGTTTTCCCAATCGGAGCGAGAGGAAACCTCAAGCTCCTCGCACCGGAATTATGGGAACGTATCTTCTATGTACCGACTGATGGATTCATGCAAGATCCCTCGGATGAGATGCTGGCCCAATACAAGGCAAAAGACTTGTCTGACATTGAGCAGGTCGAATTCAAACCCAAAAACAAGGAATCATTGGACGAAAATCTTCGAGACACGCTGCCAAATAACGCGCTTGTACTTCCATGCAAGGTACTCGAGGCGTTTCGGCGCAATGGTACCAAGGCAGATGATCAGCAAAAAAGAAAAGGGACGAGCGATTTCCGACAATGGACAACCGACCATCTGCTCATTCTGGTCTATGCCTTCGCCGGACCGAGAGAAATGATGGTCTTCGCCGAAAACATAGATGAGGTGAATCGAGCTGAACGGCTTCTCAGAAGAATCGACAAGGATGCAGCCAATGAAGCATGACGACTTGCTCAAGATTATGGGCGCGGACCTTGGAATCAGTCGATATCGAAATGAATCGGATGAATCGTTCGGTATCAGAACGGTTTATTCCGCTTCGAGATTCTGGATCGAAGCCTTTTGCCTGGACGATGGACGGATGGGTGCTGACGGATGCCAGCCCGGCATCATTTCACGAAGACTGAACCTTTGGCTCGACAGGATTTCATCCATATATCCGTTTATAGGGCAGTGGATTAGAAGCCAACGGCATTATACGCCATTTTCCAAACTCCTCTACAACAGACTCATCATGGTCGGTGACATCATCTCCGAGAACAACGGCGGAACATACAGATGTTCTTCCCGTCATACGATTCAAATCGGCAATGACTTGCAAGCGCTCTTGGGCGTCTACGATACGACAGGCAACGACACATCCCTGCCGATTTCGGGAATGATGCTCTCGAAACGCGAACAGGCGGAACCACGGATCAAATGTGACCCGGAATGGTGGAATCTGCCACGAGAATACTATGCCTGGTCGTCTTGCTCCGACGAAGGAATCAACGAATACGCCGACCCATCCCGAAAGAGCGTCAGGGACTGTTGGACTTCGAAACCCGTTTTACCGGATGGAATCGGTCTTGGGAGGAGACGGGAGACCCATAAATACACATACTTCCTCTTACATAGCCACCAGAACACTATCGAAGCGAGAATCATCGACAACTACCGATGGCCGTCGCTATACACGCATCTGAGGAACATAGTGGGTAATCCCTATTGGGCGGACGTGGAAAAACTGGATGATGCCCATTCCAGAATCGAAGCGCCTTTCAGCCTGCTTCCACCCGAGACATCCAGATGGCTTGATTTCATGACATGGCCTGAGAAAACCCCCGATGATTGCGTCTTTCGAATCATCCGCACCGAATTATTGAAAACCGCCACGGATATGCTTGAATCCTGCGGAATCAAAGTAAGGAACAGCAAAACATGCCAGTCCAACTAAGTATCGCCGACGCCGAGAAAGCCATCTCGAATAGACTCATCGAATACATCGAGACCGAATACTTCGGCAAGACACGGGAGCTTCTTTCCAGATGCAAGGAAACACTCGCCGCTCCTGGAACACTGTTCCAGAAACCGTATTTGGAGGCGGCGAAAGCCTATCAGCTTGCCGAAGGAGGTATCGGCAATGCCAAGATTCCGGAACGAATCAGAATCCTTCTCCAGACTATGGCGGAGAAAGACAAGGGCGTGTTCACCAAACCTTACAGTCACCAAATCGAATCCCTCGAATCATTCTGGAACGGCTATGATGTCCTAGTCTCCACGGGAACCGGTTCCGGAAAGACGGAATGCTTCATGTGGCCGCTCGTATCCAAAATGGCGGGAGAAGCCATAGGATTGACCGGCGACCGTCGGTCATGGGAAGGAAGCCGGGCGGTCAGAGCATTGATTCTGTATCCGATGAACGCGCTTGTATCCGATCAGGTCGGCCGTCTGCGCAAAATGGTCGGCGACAAGCAAGGAAGTTTCCTTGACATATGGAAAAGTGCCGTCGGGGATGTACGACGTCCCCAATTCGGCATGTATACCGGCAGGACACCTTATGCAGGTGACGCAAGGAGCAAGCGACGCGACAAGGAATATGCCGAAACGCTGCGGCGCGATTTCGGTGAACTCAGTGAGGAGGACAAGCTTCATCTGTCGGAAACGGGACGTTTCCCGGAAAAGCAGGATATTCTCGCCTATGCCGATGTGATCGCGGAAGGTAGAGATGGATGGAGTCCACTGGATGCGGAAATGCTGATGCGTTTTGAAATGCAACGGCATACGCCGGACATCTTGGTGACCAACTACTCCATGCTGCAGTACATGCTTATCCGATCCACGGAAAACGGTATCTGGAAGAATACCTCGAAATGGTTGGAACGGAATCCAAAGGAACAAATGCTGCTCGTTCTCGATGAGGCGCATATGTATAAAGGCGCTGCTGGAGGCGAGGTCGCCCTGCTGCTGAAACGCCTTGCGGCAAAGCTCGGTGTCGGGATGGATCGTTTCCAATTCATACTGACTTCCGCTTCCATTCCTGAAAACCATGAGCCGGTCGCACACTTCTTCGAGGACATGGCAGGCAGAACAGCCTCAAAGCTGCGCATCATCACAGGCAGAGAACAGAAAGTCACACGTGGCTCCCGAATCCTTTCTGCGAAAGACGTAGTAGCCGCTGCCGGAGCTGACGACGGATCGGATACGTCGATGATGCGTCTTCGACGATTCCTATCGGGGATCGGACGGTCCGTGCCGGAGGACATGGATGAACAAGCGTTGCGGGAACTGGCTGGAGATGAACTCCAAAAGATTGAGCAGTTCGGAACGTTGGAGGAGATTCTCCGCCAAAGAACAATGACTTTGGACGAAATCGCAAAAGAGATCTTCAAGGACGAGCCCGAAGCCGTCAAGGCGACCGACATCCTGCTGAACATCGCCGCACTGGCCTTGAACGAAGGACGGCCACTCTTGCCGACGCGCATGCATCTTTTCATCAGAGGAATCCAGTCACTCACGGTCTGCGCCGATCCCGGATGTCCTCATGTGGAGAAAAGAGATGATCTGCCACTCGGCAAGGCGTTCATCAACAGATCGGTTGGACGTTGTTCCTACGGCGCAAAGACCTACGAACTGGCCACCGACCGTACCTGCGGAGCTCTGTTTCTTAAAGGCTACGCCAATCCCGGTGAAGACGGCTTCTTCTTCTGGAACGAGAAACCTGTCGGGAACAGTGAGATCAAAGAAATCATTGTCATGCCGATAGCAGAAGATTCCTGTCCAGACGACGTCAAGACAGGATGGCTCAATACGATATCTGGCAAGATATACCGTGACGATCATCGCGGACAGCCTCATTTCTCGCATGTGGCCTTCTCTTTCGACCAACCCAAAGACCTGGACGGCAAAAAGATGCAGTTCACCACCTGTCCGAAATGCAATGGCCGTCTTTCCGTCAGCGATTTCACGACCAAGGGCAACGAACCGTTCTACAATGTTGTCGCTGAACAATTCTCACTGCAAGAGCCTTCGAGTGACCCGGAAAAGTTAAGAAGGAATCCGAATGCCGGAAAGAAAGTGATCCTCTTCTCCGACAGCAGACAAGCCGCCGCCAGAATAGCGCTCGACCTGACCGAATCCTCCGATAAGGACCTGATGCGAAAGCTGTTGTGCCGGGCGGCATACGACCTATACCAGCAGTACGAAGACGAGGCAACGGTCAGTGCGATTTATCCGATGTTCCTAAAAACCGTCTCAGAACACAAATCACGCATCTTCTATGGCGCTGATCGCACAACTATCATGGAGAAAATAAGGAAAAACCAGAGAAGATTTTCCCGGCACTTCGATAGGTTCCTAAATGAAGGAGACGAAGGCGCCCCGCAAGAATATTATTACCTTCTTTTATCACTCATCTGTGACCGCTATCGTTCCCTCAGTGATATGGCAATCGGTTGGATTGAACCATCCGATTATCACATGGATCTTATCTATGATGATCTTGATGAGATCGGAATTTCCGATTCTGAATTCAAATCCGTCTTCTATGCATGGAGCGAATACCTACTTATCCATAACGCCGCCTTGAATCCGAATATTGAATGGTCTACTCGAGATAGGGCAATGCCTTTCTCCACGGAATACGGAGTAGATCACGACAACATCTTCAAAGGCCAAATGCAGGGGAAACGTTCGCTGTATGAATTCTTGAAGAAACGTTTTAATGCCAATGAAATGACATATCTCGAAAGTGCATTAGACCATTTTTTGGAAACGTCCACCAAAAATATCCGATACAAATATCTGAATCCACACTATGTTACGTTGAGAATCGATCCGGATGCCAATTGGAAAGCTTGTGATCGATGCGGTAAAAACGCACCATATAATTTATGGGGCAAATGCCCCCATTGCCGGCAAGGCGACATGCATGAACTCACGGATTTCAGTTCCGTTGCGTTCTGGCGCGATCCAATAATAAAGATTCTCCAAGGTGACGATGATTCCCTGCGTGCAAGAATCAACACCGAGGAGCATACAGCCCAGCTATCCCATAAAGATGGTCAGAATGAGAGCTGGTCCACCACCGAGGAATATGAGATGCGGTTCCAAGACATCTATACGTCCGATAATGAGGAGCCCGTGGATGTTCTCTCCTGCACGACAACGATGGAAGTCGGCATCGACATCGGCTCCCTTACCGCAGTGGCGCTTCGCAACATTCCACCGATGCGTGAGAACTACCAGCAAAGAGCGGGACGCGCGGGTCGTCGTGGCTCTTCGATATCCACCATCGTGACATATGTCGATGCCCGTCCATTCGACAACCACTACTTCGAGCACCCAGATCACATTGTTCGCGGAGAGTTGAGAGAGCCACACATCGACGTGGATAATGAGAAGCTAATCAGACGGCATCTGGCGACCATCCTACTCACTGATTTCAGCGCCGAACATGGATTCTCAATGGAGAACATCACCATTGAGAATTTCTTCGAAAACTATTGGAAGGAATGGAATTCCTTCCTCGAATCGTACGATTTCGGCACCATCGTCCAGCAACAGATAATCCCACAGAATTGGAATCTGGATTCCAAAGGATTCCGTCGGGCTCTATCTGCGGAATTGAACAATCTTAAAGAAGATTTCGGGAAATACAGAGAAAATTATCTGTCCGCAGATAATAAAACCTGCAAAAGTCTTTTGGATAGTCTCCTTGAGGCAGCCATACTTCCAACGTATTCCTTCCCTCGTAACGTCACCGGATTCGATATCGAGGATTCATCCGATGCCAAGACACTCGAGCAACGTCCGGAACGGTCACTCGATATGGCCATCAGCGAATATGCTCCAGGACGGGAACTCATTGTGAATAAGAAACGATACATTTCTGGCGGAATCTACTCGCATTCGTCGAGATTCGCCAAAAAACAGGGAGAATCTTTCGAACCAGCAAAGAAATATTTCAACAACAAGGATTACCGCAACGAGGTACTTCTCTGCACAAACCCGACCTGTGGATGGTTCGGATACGAAAAAGAATTGAGAGAACCCGACCGTTGCCCATTCTGCAAAGAACCCGGGCTTGAGCACAAACCATTCCTCAAGCCATGGGGATTCGCGCCAAAGGACGGAAGGCCTTCCCCATCAGCAAGCGAGCGCTCCGAATTATCCTTTGCGGAACCACCCTTCTATTCCGCAACGCCTTCCGAAGAGATGACGGATGCCGGTTATGCTCATATCAAGTACAGCGAAAGGCATGACTGCTCCCTCATGGTCATTAATAAAGGACCGAACAGCGAAGGATTCACAATTTGCTCCCGGTGCGGAGCCGCTTTCCCGACAACGGATTCAGCAGGTATAGCCAAGCGCATCAAGGCGCCTTATACTAAGACTCCGCAGAACCGGCAGCCTGACTGCGCGCATGACTTTGACAGCGGAATATATATTGGAGACGTGTTCAATACGGATATGATCATATTCGCTCTCCACCTAAATCCTAGCGAAGTGAGTGTTGGTCAATCGAATAGATGGCTGAAAAGGGCTCGCGTATCGCTTGCCGAAGCGATGCGTCTTGCCGCCGTCGACCTGTTGGACATCGATTTCAATGAATTATGCGTCGGCAGCCGCTCACGTCTTGACGGAAGTGGCGAATCCGCATTCGCAGACGTGTTCCTTTTCGATTCTCTCTCCAGCGGAGCCGGATACTCGTCCACACTTTCCAAAGGACATAATCTCGAGAAACTCTTCGGCAAGACTAGAGGCATACTCACCAACTGCGATTGCGAAGATGCATGCTTCTCCTGTCTGAAGCATTACTATAACAAGCAATTCCACAATCAGCTCGATCGTCACGCAGCACTTGATTTGCTTGACTATGCGATGAATGGGACAGTGAGAAATCACGTGTCTGATGATGATGCACGGGATGCCTTTGCTTCGCTTGCAGAAGTAATCCAGGATGACGCAAAGGCAACATGTTCATTCGAAAGCGACAAGATGACTTTCATGTTGGATGGCAAAGAGACCACTCTCACTTGCCTTCCGGATATGAAGCCCAAATCATCCATGTCAGCAGTGAATGAATATTGGCAGTACGAGATGAAGCACAACGTCCCGGGAATCGTCGAAACGCTCATCAAGGAACAATCAGGAGATTCCACGTTGTTTTGATTTCTTCAATCGTAAACGTAAATGTTATATCTGCCAAATAACTGCTAGATGAGCGCCTGTAGGGATCTGCGAAAAGTAGACGAAACGTTTTGAGCCGATGACAGAACTGATGGGCTGGGAACTGACAGAATTTACCTGTTAGTTCCCAGCCCATCACTCTTCAGCCATCTATTTCAATCGCATGGATCGTGACTTCGCCATCTTCCGAAGGTTCGGCTTGTCTGAATTCCGGGCGGAGTTCCATGCCGGCCTGGTCGAACTCACCGTTCAAGTTGCGCACCAGCACATCGGCCAATCGGCCACCCATGGGTTTGAACGTCGCATAGGTTATCACCCCAGAAATGGCACCGCCAACAACGGGCACAACCTTGGCAACGGCCTTGCCAACCGACTCCTTCACCACCCGTTTGCCAACCATCGCGCCGATTTTCTTGAGCAGTGGATACCAAGCCGTTTTCATCAGAGCCTGTTGAGTGACCTTCTTGCCCATGTTCTTGCCGACTTCCCTGGCGACTTTTCCTATCAGCATCGCCGCACCCGACGCGCCGAACATTACGCCCAAATAGACGAGAATGCGCACTTTAGCATCTTCGCTCAGCTCCGACTCGTCGGATAACAGATCATCCTCGCCAAAAAGATAGGCGATTTTCTGCGCCAGATTGATCGCGAAACCAAAGTATTGGGCCACATCGGCACTTCCAGCGGCAACGGCGGCAGGGCCGCCGGGAATTCCTGCCACAAAGGCGGCGAGAGTGGTCTGATTCGTTGATTTCTTAATCAGCCCATCCGCTTTTCTTCGCAACGACTCCGCCGTATACACATGCTGCGGGCCATGCTCCAGAATCTCATCGAGATATTCCGAACCGGCGAATTGCTGTCGCAGAAACGCCTCCCTATCAACCCTGATAACCGGAAGCTTCGCAACGCTTCCAATCATATTTATCGCCACATCGTAAAGCTCTTCGTCGGTTTTCTTAGCCATGTTCTCTCCACTCCGATAAGACGCATTGCGCTTAACGCCCATGGTATCTGCTCCTTTATTTGTTCGATGGATAACATACGGGCAATCCGCATTCACCATGGGCCATGTTTTCTCCGCGAGCGCGACGGGGGCCAACAGATAGAACCTGCATCCAGGTTAGTAATTCGTCAGAATGCGTCCGCGCGCCTTTACGCACTCTCAGCACTCTCATGCATCTACATCTCGATTACATACTTTGTCACTCATGCGGCATGTTCAATCGCCAAAGAATGTACAGCCTTTTATATCAGCGCCCATCCAAGGCTACGTTTACGTCCTGAAATGCAGTGGGCCTCTTTTTTATCTTATTGCTGCTACGAATAGTAGCAACAGCTTCCAAGCCTCTTAGCAATGCTCAAATCCAGGGTCTCTTCCTTTTGCCAAGCCACATAGGCATGTATAAATCAACCAATACCCGCCTTTTCTGAACTACACTGTTCCTAGAAGAGTTTCCGTGTTGAAAGGGGCGCTCAAGGCACCAGTGCCGCCGTTGCCAAGGGAATGCAGGACGCCGGAAACCAGGCCGCGCACATCGCGCAGGATGCGGGCGACGCCATCGCGAAAGGCGCTCAGGACGCAGGCGCCGGAATCGCCGACGGAGTGCAGCAGTTTGGCAAAGGAATAGCAGACGGATTGAAACAGCTCCCGGAGATCAAACTGCCCAAGTTCGGATGGGGCAAGAAATAAGCCGGAGAGTCACGCCGTAAGCGCCGAGCTTCTTTTGTCGTTTCGCGGGACTCTTCCATCTGATCATCATCAACACGTGCCACAAACAAGCCAACAAGCATTTTAGGGAGGGCTATTCGTGCGATGTTGCGCTCTATCATTGATAAAAGCATCCAGCAACCGCATATAGTAAGGAATCGCATGCGTTATTTCACTTCGGACACGCATTTCGGCCATCCACTGGTCACCGCGCTGCGCGGGTTCCTGAACAATGGCAGGCTACGTGCTGAGTACCTCGACATCTGGCAGACGCAGACCCGCGCCGCCGCACACGCGTGGATCAAACAATATGTGCACGACAATCAGACATCGTTCAAAGCGATCTGCGACATCGCACGCCACGAAAACACCATCATCGACAATATCAACGAGATCGTCGGACACGACGACGAACTGTGGATTCTCGGCGACCTCTCCTACCGTTGCACCGTCGAGCACACACTCGAATGTCTGCGCCGAATCAACTGTCAACATCTGCATCTGATCATCGGCAACCACGACCGCAACTTCCGTCTCCGATTCAATGACAT